>OCHB01000275.1_pt1 | contig 82912 bp, 67 predicted proteins | sample 1538731 | NCBI WGS metagenome assembly OCHB01 (sample SAMN04571721, study PRJEB22368) | human gut metagenome | biome: human gut; material: stool | host: Homo sapiens | place: Luxembourg | collected 2012-09-20 | reverse complement strand
GCGGTCGTATTGTGACCGCTTATGTACCGCTACGCTCTGCGACAGAGCGCGAGCGTGCCGCGTTTCTTATACCTTGCCAAGGGCTACGGGGATTTGATAGCATTTCTTTACTAACTTTCCAGTTACCGTAAAAAGCCGTCTCACATTTTTGTGAAGCGGCTTTTTTAGTGCGCCCGGCGGAGCAGGTTGCTAATCGGCTATTTTTTACTATTTAGTCTGCATTCAGCTGTCCGAGGATCTCGTCTACCATATCCTGGGTAGTCTTAACATAATTGTCCATAGCGGCATCTACATCTCCGCCCTTTACAACAACCTCGGCGATGACTACGTTCTTAGCATCATTGATCGTACCGCCGTAGTTGGTAATACCGTCACAGGAAGCAGAGTGGGGAGCGTCTACGCTGTGTTCGGAGAAGAACTCGTTACATTCCTTGGTCAGATCGGTAGCGGATTCAAAACCATTCTCTAAGGAGCAGATCATGGAAGAAGGATCGATAGCATTCTTTTTCCATAATGCACTGGGATCGGAAGGATTCAGACGCAGATGGAACTCACCGTCCTTGTATTCATAGGTCTTTTCCTTATCAGTGCCTTCGCCGGTGACAATGGTCTCAGCTTCGGTAGACCAGTGGTAGCCTTCTGCACCGTATACCCACAGGGTCTGTACAGTACCGCCGTCGAACATGGTCTCGAAGACTGCATCGAAGATTGCCTGTTCTCTGGAATCATCGCCGTCACCGTCATCAATGATGCAGTATACAGGAGATTCTCTGTTCAGGTAGCCATCCATTTCAGCGATGGGGGCCAGTCTTGCCAGTCCGGAATCTACACCGTTCTTATCCATGTTGTTAACCAGGTTATCGTTCCAGTAACCGGACCAGTAGGTGAAAGCACCGAAGGAACCGGACTGATCGGAAGACCACCATTTTTCACGGACATCCTTGGTACCCATGGTCAGGGATTCGGGATCGATGACACCGTCTGCGTAAGCCTGCTGTAAACGAAGCAGAGCATCTTTGGTCTCCTGGGTGTTGAAACCGTCATACCATACACCGTTCTCATCATAGGTGAAGCTGGGATATGCGTTCTGCCAGAACTGAGGCAGATAGTTGGTGTAAGGAGCCTCGGAACCGATAAAGCCTGCTGCAGCTACGCCGTAGGTATCATTCTTGCCATTGCCATCGGGATCCTGCTCGGTGAATGCCTTTAACATTGCATAGTAGGAATCCCAGTCGGTAATATCCTCAGCCTTCATGCCGACTGCATCCAGCCATGCCTGCTTTACATAAGTGATACAACCGCCGCCAAGACCGGTGGACAGACCATACTGTCTGCCGTCGATACGAACGCTCTGGTTAACTGCGGGCAGTACCATATGGCTCTGGAATTTTGCGTTATCATAAGCATCTGTCATATCCCACAGAAGACCGGTTTTGGCATATTCGGCATACTGACCGGCATTCAGCAGAATGACATCGGGGTAATCACCGCTGGCAAACAGACGGCCAACACCATCTACATAGCTGGAATGGTCTAACTGCTGGATATTCAGACTGATGGGATGCCCCAGTGCTTCACTGACAGCTGTGTCCCATTGTTCGACAAATTTGTCCTGATAAGCATCCACAGATGCATTAAAGGTACCGTCTACGACGAGAGTGACCTTGTCCAGTACATAACCGTCATCGGAAGAAGCGGTACTCTCGGCAACAGAAGAAGCGGTGCTTCCGCTATCGGTGGTGGATGCTGCGGGGGTGCCGGAACCCTGGCTTCCGCAGGCGGTGAGTGCAGTCAGCATGGAAACTGACAGCAACAGGCTTAAGATCTTGTTTCTTTTCATTGTAATCCTCCTTGTTTTCCGAAGGAAAATCCGAGCCCCTATGGCGAGGAGAGGATTTATCCTCCTTGTTTTAAAAATACATCTCTCTATAGCAAATGGTTTACCACCATAATGCTCATTATAAAGTGACCGCGAATACCTGGCCTCTGTTGCCTGTATAGATCTTCTGATCTTCTTCTGTGAGATCCGGCTGGGAAAATCCCAGATAAAGTGTAGCAGAAGTGCCATCAAATACTCTGTTGCCGGAATTGTCTACCGTGGTAAAGGCCATGGGCGGAATGGTGATCCGGAATTCTTTGCTTTCTCCGGCATCCAGACGGATCCGTTCGAACGCAGCCAGCTTGTGGTTGGGAACTTCGTTGGAAGAACCGTTTACATGGACATAGACCTGTATGACATCACTTAAGTCACGATCCGTGGGATTCTGGCAATGTATTGTGATTTGTGCGGAAGGAATCTCTTTCGTGTAATCAACTTCAGTTACTTTTGCTTCTGTGATCTGCAATTCTCCGTAGGTGAGTCCGAAACCAAAAGGCTTCCAGGGTCTGCCTTCAAAATAACGGTAAGTGCGTCCGGTCATATGATAATCGGTAATGTCTGGCAGCGGTCCGTCATTATAATAGAAGGTAAGGGGCAGCTTGCCGCCGGGAGATACTTTGCCGAACAGGATGTCTGCAATGGCCCGTCCGCCTTCTCCGCCGGGATACCAGGCATGCAGTATTGCAGGCACCTGATCTTCGTAAGCGGACAGATCGATGGGGCTTCCGGCCAGATCAATCAGAATCACCGGAGTACCGGTAGCGATGACCTGTTCTACCAGATCCCTCTGGATCTTGGGAAGCAGCAGATCTGGCTTGTCTCCACTGGCAAATGCATTACCCACATCTCCCTGTTCTCCTTCCAGTGTGGAGTCGAGACCGACACATACAATGGCGAGGTCACAGGATTCTGCCAATGCCACAGCTTCGGGGATACGGTAGTTCTGGAATACCTTTCGTACGGAAGGGTCATCATAGAGCAGACATCCCTCTGCATAATTGACATCCCAGCCGGTATCCTCGCAGATTCTTGTAATTCCTTCCACTACAGTGATGGAACGGGGCGGGGTACCGTTGTAGTTACCAACCAGTGCGGCATGACTGTCGGCATTGGGGCCGATGACAGCCATGCGTTTGTTATCTTTCAAGGACAGAGGCAGTGTCCCGTCATTTTTCAACAGAACACAGCTTTCCACAGCGGCCTGATAAGCCAGTTCCCGATGTTCTTTACAGCCCACCACATTGTAGGGAATTTCGTCCAGGGAACTGTGATCGAAGAGTCCTAACAGGTATCTGGTGGTGAAAAGACGTTCTGCACTGCGGCGGATTTCTTCTTCGGTTACCTTTCCCTGTTTATATGCCTGTAAAATATATTCATAGGTACAGCCGCAGTTTAAATCACAACCCTTTTCCAGGGCAAGAGCGGCGGAATCCTCCGGAAATGCAGTTACATGATGTCCCTCGTGGAAATCACGGATCGCCCAGCAGTCGGAAACGTAATGTCCTTCAAAATGCCATTTGTCGCGAAGCACCTCCTCCATAAGATAGGAGTGAGCACAGCAGGGTTCCTCGTTGGTACGGTTATAAGCACCCATGACAGCTTCCACATCAGCCTGTGTCACCAGAGCTTCAAAAGCGGGAAGATAAGTTTCCCACAGATCCTTCTTCGTAGCTTTGGCGTCGAAACTGTGACGCAGAGCCTCGGGACCGGAATGCACCGCAAAATGTTTGGCACAGGCGGCAGTGGTCAGGTAACCGTCTCTTTTGGTCTGTAATCCTTCCACAAAGGCACAGCCAAGGGAAGCGGTAAGTACGGGATCTTCTCCGTAGGTCTCCTGGCCTCTTCCCCAGCGGGGATCACGGAAGATATTGATATTGGGAGACCACATGGTCACACCTTTGTACCGGGTGCGGTCTCCGAGGCGGGAATAAGCGTTATATTTTGCCCGGGCTTCCAAAGCGATGGAACCGGCGATTTTCTGTAATAATTCACGGTCAAAAGTTGCACCCAGGCCAATCGCCTGCGGATAACAGGTGGCAGTACCGGCTCTGGCAACACCATGAAGGGCTTCATTCCACCAGTCATAGGCGGGAATGCCCAGACGGGGAATCGCGGGAGACGAGTGTAACAGCTGGGAAGCAGCTTCTTCTATTGTCATTTGTGCTACCAGTGCGGTAGCTTTTTCTCTGGCTTCTGTACGATTCATAATATATCTCACTTTTTGTTTTTTAAATTGGAACTGCTTTCATTTAAGCTTATTGTAAGTGAAAAAAGTGTGGACTGCACGACAAAAAGAAATTACATATGGGACAAAAATTGCTATTTTTAACAAAACAGGTAGAAATTCGGGACGGAATATGGTATGTAGAATACAGAGAGTTTTAAATTTTGTGCCTGCGGCCCAAAGTTTGCAGACTGTGAAAGGTATGGGGATTGGTATGAACACAGTAAAACCGTTTTATGAGAGCCGGAAAAAGGTCTATGACTGTCATGTCTGGTGGCACCCGAACTTCCCGTTTCATCTGCATAAACATATGGAATTCGTCCATGTGACGGAAGGGGAGATGGATGCCACGGTAGCTGGTGTGAATTATCATCTGATTACAGGAGACTGTCTGATGATCTACCCGAACCAGATCCATTCCTACAGTTCTGTGGGAGAGGTGGGAATGCTTCTGATCATTGCAGATATGGATTCCATCGGGGAATTTCAGGAAGAACTTACCTATTATGATATGGAGTCTCCCTGTTTTCAGAAAAGCATGCTCAGCCGTTACGGACAGATGGTACTGGACATTCTGGCAGATATTGGTCTGCATAAGGAACTGCGGCCATTTCGGCAGGACAAGGGACTTCTGATGGCACTGTTGGCGGATATGTATGAAAATATCCCAGTGATCAAAAAGGACAAGCCTTCGGATCTGAATATCACGCAGAAGCTTTTGCAATATATCAACGACAATATCACCGGGGAACTGACGGCACAGAAGGTGGCAAAAGAGTTGGGTATTAGTCCGTATTATCTGTCCCATATTTTTTCCTCCCAGTTAAATATCTCTTTTCCTTCCTATGTAGCGCAGCAGCGGATGATCCTGGCCTGCAATCTGTTGAAGGACAGCAGAAAGACGGTGACAGAGATCAGTTACGAATGCGGATTTCCTAATATGCGGACCTTCCACCGCTGTTTTCAGAAAAGGTATGAATGCACCCCTACTCAGTGGCGGGAGCGGAGTCACAAGGGAACGGATGAAAAAATACGACACCAGCTCTGGAATCAGGAAAAAGTGGAAAGTGAAAATTCTCTGGAGTAAAATATTTCCTTTTCTCCGCCCGAGAAGTGTAGTATACTGTCTGTGGGAAAGATATAGGACAAGTGACAGCGAAAGGCGGTAAAGATATGACAGCGGAGATCATCTGTGTAGGTACCGAATTATTACTGGGGAACATTGTGAATACGAATGCAGCTTATCTGGCGGAAAAGCTGGCGGGAGCCGGACTGGACTGTTACTACCAGACAGTGGTGGGAGATAATGTGGAGAGACTGGCAGGTGTGTTGAAATGTGCCATGGAGCGTTCGGATGTGATCCTGTTATCTGGTGGACTGGGACCCACGGAGGATGATCTGACCAAGGAGACTGTGGCGGAAGTCTGTGGAAAGAATCTCTCGGTGGATGATCACAGCATGGAGCGCATTGCCGAATTTTTCGCAGTCAGAGATATTCAGCCCACGGAGAACAACTGGAAACAGGCCATGGTGCCAGAGGGAGCGAAGGTGCTGGACAATGATAATGGAACAGCGCCGGGCATTATTCTGGAGACGGAGAAGAACCGTATTGTGTTGCTGCCGGGACCCCCTGCGGAACTGGTTCCCATGTTCGAACAGCAGGTGCTTCCTTATCTGGATACACTGACTCCCGGGGTGATCTGTTCTCAGATGGTAAAGCTTTGTGGTGTGCCGGAGAGCCAGGTGGAGGATACCCTGAAGGATCTGATCGACGGACAGACCAATCCTACGATAGCTACCTATGCCAAGACGGGAGAAGTACATATCCGTGTCACCGCTTCCGGGGAAGATACCAAGGCAGCTGGAAAAGCCATTAAACCTGTGGTGAAGGAACTGAAATCCCGTTTCGGAGCGGATATTTACAGTACCAAGGCGGAGACTACCCTGGAGATGGCGGTAGCAGATCTGCTGATGGCCAATGATCTGACGGTGACAACCGCGGAATCCTGTACCGGCGGCATGATCGCGGCAAGGATCATCAATGTCCCCGGGGTATCGGAGTGCTACAAGGCCGGACTGGTGACTTATTCCAATAAGGCAAAACGGAAATTCCTGGGAGTGCGTAAGAGCACGCTGGACAAATACGGTGCCGTCAGCAGCAAGACTGCCTCAGAGATGGCAAAAGGAGCCGCACTGTTAATGAAATCGGATGTGGCTGTGGCAGTGACCGGAATTGCGGGACCGGACGGCGGAACCGAGGAAAAGCCGGTAGGACTGGTATATATCGGATGCAGCATAAAGGGAGAAGTTACGGTGAAAGAGTATCATTTCTCCGGAACCCGCAGCCAGATCAGAGAGGCAACTACCTCTGCAGCACTGATTCTTATGCGCAGCTGTATTCTGAAATACTTCAGTAAAGTTACTTTTGGTAAAAAGTAACAGAAAAATATTTTGTGAGATACCCTCAAAACGAAGGGGTAAAAAATTGTAGATAGTGACGAAAACACAGGAAATGTATCATGCGTCCTTGCGGGAAGCGGGGATGTGTGATACATTCTTTTTGTATCTTTTATCTCTGATTATCGACAGACATTTCAGGATGTTCAGGCATTCGCCAAAATTTCAGACGATCATCGGAACGAAAAAATAAGGGGGAATGCTTATGAGGGAGCTTTAATGTACACAAAATATGTATAATAAAAATAGACATTGACAAACACGAACAAATGTTTTATCCTAAATAAAAAGCAGAACATTTGTTCCTTGAACAAAAAGGAGATTGACATGGAAAAAGACGATAAGCTTAAAGCATTGGATGCGGCGCTGAGCCAGATCGAGAAGCAGTACGGAAAGGGCGCGGTAATGAAGCTGGGAGATCCCACGGCACAGATGAATGTGGAGACCATCCCCACCGGTTCTTTAAGTTTGGATATAGCGTTAGGACTGGGCGGTATTCCCAAGGGAAGAATCATTGAGATCTACGGACCGGAATCCAGTGGTAAGACCACCGTTACCTTACATATGATCGCAGAAGTACAGAAAAGAGGCGGTATTGCCGGATTCATCGATGCGGAGCATGCTCTGGATCCTGTCTATGCGAAGAACATCGGCGTAGATATTGACAACCTGTACATTTCCCAGCCGGATAACGGTGAGCAGGCACTGGAGATCACGGAGACCATGGTACGCTCCGGAGCCATTGACATTATCGTAGTGGACTCCGTAGCCGCACTGGTACCCAAGGCCGAGATTGACGGTGATATGGGAGACAGCCATGTGGGTTTACAGGCACGACTGATGTCCCAGGCGCTGCGCAAGCTGACCGCTGTGATCAGCAAGTCCAACTGTACGGTTATCTTTATCAACCAGCTGCGTGAGAAGGTAGGTGTAATGTTCGGTAATCCTGAGACCACTACTGGCGGACGTGCGCTGAAGTTCTATTCTTCTGTACGACTGGATGTCAGAAGGATCGAAGCTCTGAAGCAGGGCGGTGAAGTGATCGGTAACCGTACCCGTGTCAAAGTCGTTAAGAATAAGATTGCACCTCCTTTCAAGGAAGCAGAGTTTGATATCATGTTCGGTGAAGGTATTTCCATGGTAGGAGATATTCTGGATCTGGCAGCCAGCTGTGACGTTGTGGCAAAGTCCGGTGCCTGGTATGCCTACGAGGGCAACAAGATCGGACAAGGCCGTGAGAATGCCAAGCAGTATTTAAAAGACAATCCCGCCATCTGCGATGAGATTGCCGAGAAGGTCAGAGATCATTACGGACTAAAGGCAGATGTCACTGCAGCAGCAGAGAAGGAAGAGTAGATCCATGCTGGTAACACAGGTTACGGAACTTTCCAAATCGAGAAGCAAAGTATATATTGATCAGGAATTCGCCTTTGTATTGTACAAAGGCGAATTGCGTCTTTACCATATAAAGGAAGGACAGCAATTAAGCGAGGAAGACTATCGGACTATCATGCAGGAGGTACTTCCCAAGCGGGCGAAGCTTCGTGCCATGAACCTGTTGCAGGGAAGAGAATATACGACGGCACAGCTGCGGACAAAATTACAGCAGGGCTTTTATCCGGCGGAGATCATAGAGCAGGCTATCGTCTATGTGGCGGGCTTTCATTATATTGATGATCTTCGATATGCCGTGGATTATATTACTTACCATGAGGACAGCCGCAGCAGGCGGCGGATCGAACAGGATCTGCAGGGCAAAGGAATCTCAGCAGCTACCATGGAAGAGGCCTGGCAGGTCTGGCGGGAGAACGGTGGGGAGCAGGACGAACAGCGTATGATCCGGGAACAGCTTCATAAGAAGCACTATGATCCGGAAGCAGAGACAGACTGGAAGGAACGTCAGAAAATCTACGCTTTTCTGGCCAGAAAGGGATTCTCCGCAGAAGCTATCCGCAAAGCCATCGGTGGCATGCATAGCGATGATTTCTGAGAATACCGGACGACACATAACAGCAAGAAATAATGCACAAAGATTGTTTTGATATAGGAACTATTTTTGGACTAATTGCGACTTGTACTTGACATGGGTGTAATTTCAGTTTACACTAATACTGTTGTGAATTGCTTGTTAGAATGTACATAAATTGCATTCTATTATGAACGATAATTTGTATTATCGGAGCAAAATGTACAATGAAAATTTCATAAGGAGGTGCTCCTGTAGTGGACACTAATATTGTAATAGTATTAGTGGCTTCTGTTATTGCCATTATAGCTGCAGTGCTGATCACAGCAAAGGTTACCACGAACCGTCTGAAGAAGAACGCGGAGGGAACCATCGGCAACGCAGAGGAGAAGGCAAGAGAGATTATTGATGAAGCTCTGAAGACTGCAGAGAACAAAAAGCGCGAATCACTCCTGGAAGTCAAGGAAGAGTCCATTCGTACCAAGAATGAACTGGACAAAGAAATCAAGGAACGCAGAGCGGAAGCCCAGCGGTATGAGCGCAGAGTTCAGCAGAAGGAAGAGAACATCGATAAGAAAGCAGATGCCATCGAGAAGCGCGAGGCAAGTTTAGCATCCAGAGAAGAATCCCTCAATCGCATGAAGGAAGAAGTCTCCAGACTGAATGAGCAGCGTGTGCAGGAACTGGAACGAATTTCAGGATTAACCTCTGAACAAGCAAAAGACTACTTATTGAAAATTGTTGAAGATGAAGTGAAACATGAATCGGCCGTGATGATCAAGGAAATGGAGAGTCGGGCCAAAGAAGAAGCAGACAAAAAGGCAAAGGAATATGTGGTTAACGCTATACAGAGATGTGCAGCAGACCATGTCTCTGAGACTACAATTTCCGTTGTACAGTTACCGAATGACGAAATGAAGGGACGTATCATCGGACGTGAGGGACGTAACATCCGTACCCTTGAGACCATGACAGGTGTAGACCTGATCATAGATGATACACCGGAAGCAGTAATCCTGTCCGGATTTGATCCGATTCGTCGTGAGGTAGCGAGAATTGCGCTGGAGAAGCTGATTGTGGACGGACGTATCCATCCGGCCAGAATCGAAGAGATGGTAGAGAAGGCGCAGAAGGAAGTCGAAGTAATGATCAAGGAAGAGGGAGAAGCCGCAACTCTGGAGGTTGGTGTACATGGCATTCATCCCGAACTGGTAAGATTACTCGGTAAGATGAAATTCCGTACCAGCTATGGTCAGAACGCATTAAAGCATTCCATCGAGGTTGCACAGTTGTCAGGTCTTCTGGCAGCGGAGCTGGGACTGGATGTGAGACTTGCCAAGAGAGCGGGACTGCTGCATGATATCGGTAAGGCAGTAGACCACGAAATGGAAGGTTCCCATATTCAGCTGGGTGCTGAACTGTGTCGGAAATATAAAGAGAACGCTACGGTTATCAATGCCGTGGAATCTCACCATGGCGATGTAGAGCCTACTTCCCTGATTGCATGTATTGTACAAGCTGCTGATACAATATCCGCTGCAAGACCGGGAGCTAGAAGGGAAACACTGGAAACCTATACTAGCAGATTAAGACAGTTAGAAGATATCACAAACAATTTCAAAGGTGTAGATAAATCTTTTGCTATTCAGGCAGGTCGTGAAGTTCGTGTTATGGTAGTGCCCGAGCAGATTTCAGATGCCGATATGGTATTGTTGGCAAGAGATATTTCCAAGCAGATCGAAGCTGAATTGGAATATCCCGGACAGATCAAGGTAAATGTGATCCGTGAGAGCCGCGTAATTGATTACGCCAAATAACTGACCAGTCAGAAATGACAATTTCATACGAAGTAAGAAAAGCTGTTGTGCTGTTAAAGCACAGCAGCTTTTTTGATAAAATTTTCGAAAAAAGGTATTGTACAAAGAACTTTCTTATAGTATGATATTCGAAGTGTATGATTGTATACGATTATCCAACGTCCACAGAAGAAAGCGTATTCCCTATGGGAAAAAACGAGAAAGGTATGGTACGAAATGAAAGCATATCAGGAATTATCCAAGGAAGAACTTTTAACATTGAAGGCAGAGCTGAACGCTGCATATGAAGATGCAAAAGGCAAAGGCCTGAAACTGGATATGTCCAGAGGAAAACCGGCAGTTAACCAGCTGGATATGACAATGGATTATCTCGATGTTGTAAATTCTCAGAGCGCTATGAAGGCTGAGGATGGAATGGATGTTCGAAATTATGGTGGCCTGGACGGTATTCCTGAGGCAAAGAAACTGATCGCTGACATTCTGGAAGTGAAGCCGGAGAATGTGATCGTCTGCGGTAATGCCAGCCTGACCATCATGTATGATACCGTATCCCGAGCTATGACCCATGGCATCTTAGGCAATACCCCCTGGTGTAAGCTGGATCATGTAAAGTTTCTGTGTCCCGTACCCGGTTATGACAGACATTTTGGAATCACAGAGCATTTCGGAATTGAAATGATCAATGTGCCCATGACACCCGAAGGACCGGATATGGACATGGTAGAGAAGCTGGTGTCTGAAGATCCTGCCATCAAGGGTATCTGGTGCGTACCCAAATACTCCAACCCTCAGGGCTATTCCTACTCCGATGAGACTGTAAGACGTTTCGCAGCATTGCAGCCTGCCGCACCGGATTTCCGTATTTTCTGGGATAATGCCTATGCCATCCATCATTTATATGATGACAGACAGGACCAGCTGTTAGAGATTCTTTCCGAGTGTGAGAAAGCAGGACATCCGGACATGGTATTCGAGTTCTGCTCCACCTCCAAGGTAACCTTCGCAGGAGCCGGCATTGCGGCTATTGCATCTTCCAAGGCAAACCTGGATGATATGCGCAAGTCCATGACAATCCAGACGATTGGTTATGATAAGATCAACCAGTTACGCCATGTACGTTATTTCAAGGATATCAATGGTGTACGTGAACATATGAAGAAGCACGCAGCGATCATGCGTCCCAAGTTCGAGGCTGTACTGCAAGTGCTGGAGAATGAGCTGGGAGGCTTAGGCATCGGTACCTGGACTAAGCCCAACGGTGGATATTTCATCTCCTTTGATGCCCTGGAAGGCTGTGCCAAGGCTATCGTGGCAAAGTGTAAGGAAGCAGGCGTGACTCTGACCGGAGCAGGCGCTACGTTCCCCTATAAGAAGGATCCCAAGGATTCCAATATCCGTATTGCACCTTCCTTCCCCACACCAGAGGAGATGGCAATGGCTACGGATCTGTTCGTGCTTTGTGTCAAGATGGTGAGCGTAGATAAATTACTGAAAAACAGGTAAGTATTCGATTTGGATGAGAAGGGATGATAAGTCATGGAAGAATTCAAGCGTATCAGCCGTGATCTGGTAGCAAAGGGTGCTATTATCGACTATTATCAGGATACCATGCAGATTCCCAACGGTAATATTGCAAAATGGGATCTGATCGACCATAAGGGTGCAGCTGCGGTGGTAGCCGTGAGAGAAGACGGTAAGCTTCTGATGGTGCGTCAGTACCGCAATGCCCTGGAGCGTGAGACGTTAGAGATCCCGGCAGGCGGACTGAACGGGAGAGAAGAGCCCACGGATCAGGCAGCTATGCGGGAATTGCAGGAAGAGACCGGGTATCATACTGACCATGTGGAACTGTTGACCTCTATTTATACCACAGTGGCATTCTGCAATGAGAAGATCGATATTTATCTGGCCAGAGGACTGAAAGACAGAGGAAACCAGCATCTGGATGAAGATGAATTTATCAATGTAGAGGCTTATTCCGTAGAAGAATTAAAGCAGATGATCTACGACTGCAGGATCCAGGATGCCAAGACAATCTGCGGCATTTTAACTTACGCATCCAAATACCTGAGTGAGTAATTCCGTTACAGACAAAAGCAGTCACGACCGGCTGCTACATAATGATTTTAGGGAACCCCATCCAGACAGGCAGTACCTGTCCGGATGGGCTTTTTCTTTTCTGAAAGACGAATAAGAAAGCATGATTTTCCATGTTGTCCGCATATATTACTAACAACGCCTGACGGGAGACGAAAATATATGAAATGGAACAGATCCATGTTGCCTGCGGGAAAACTCCCGCTGCACTTTTTGTTTTTGACGGGATTTGTGGTGGGATTGTTTGCGGTGTATTTCGGACGGGGAATTCTGTTAAACCGTGCAGGAATGCTGGATGAGGACACGTTATATCGCATGAAATATATGACCGTGGACAGCAGTATCCTGTTCTGGTACGTGCTGTGCAAAAGATGTCGGAATTTTCTGGTGCTTATTATCATGGCAACGACTTATCTGGGATGGATTTTCTGCGGAGGAGTCACCGTAAAATACGGATTCTCTGTGGGCTTTTTTCTGAGTACGGCAGTGTTTAGGTATGGAATCAAGGGGATCCTTCTGGGGATCGTGAGCATCTTTCCCCATTATCTGTGTTACCTGCCGGCTATGATCCTGTTACTCAGATGGTGTGAAGATATGCACCGGAGTATTTATTTTTACCATCATACAACCGGGCAGGGAAAAAAATCCCTGCCCGGCAGATTGGGAAAACTGGCGCTCATATGGATTGCACTGGTCTTCGGATGTTTATTGGAATGTTTTGTGAATCCTGCGTTATTAAAAGGATTCCTGCAGTTTTTTTGAAACTGTTTTAACTATTCAGCGCCCCATTTGCAAAATCGTTCTTTTTATTCGTACTCAGCGATATCGTAGATCAGACGCTCACTGTCTTCCCAGCCCAGACAGGGATCGGTGATGGACTTGCCGTAGCAGCCGGCACCCACCTTCTGGTTGCCTTCCTCGATGTAGCTCTCGATCATGACGCCCTTGACCAGCTTGTGCAGATCGGGGCTGAGTTTACGGCTGTGCATGACTTCCTTGGTGATACGGATCTGCTCCTTGAACTGCTTGTTGGAGTTGGAGTGGTTCGCATCGATCACGCAGGCAGGATTCTTCAAATCCATTTTTTCATACATATCCCACAGACGGATCAGATCCTCGTAATGGTAGTTGGGGATATTGGCACCGTGCTTGTTGGTAGCACCGCGCAGTACGGTGTGTGCCAGATCGTTGCCGTGGGTATTCACCTCCCATCCGGTATAGATGAAGGAGTGGGGGTGCTGTGCCGCATATACGGAGTTCAGCATTACGGAGAAATCTCCGCTGGTAGGATTCTTCATACCGGCAGCTACATCGAAGCCGCTGACGGTCAGACGATGCTGCTGATCCTCTACGGAACGGGCACCGATGGCCACATAGGAGAGGATATCGGATACATAACCCCAGTTCTCCGGGTATAACATTTCATCTGCGGCAGTGAGACCGGTCTCTTTGATGGCGCGGATGTGCATTTTACGCATGGCCATCAGACCTGCCAGGAAATCCGGTTTCTTCTCGGGATCGGGCTGGCTGGTGATACCCTTGTAGCCTTCGCCGGTGGTGCGGGGCTTGTTGGTGTAGATTCTGGGCACCAGGATCAGCTTGTCCTTAACTTTCTCATTCACTCTGGCAAGACGATTGACGTAATCACATACGGAATCTTCGTTATCAGCGGAGCAGGGTCCGATAATCACCAGAAACTTATTGCTTTTGCCGGTGAGGACGTCACGGATTTCAGCATCTCTTTCTTCTTTGATCCTGGCTAATTCTGCCGGAAGGGGCAGTTCCTTGCGGATCTCCGCAGGAGTGGGCAGTTTTTTGATAAATTCGAAACTCATGGTATTCCATCGTGCGCAGGGCACGTCCTTTCTGCTAAATGTCATTGCTCATTATAGCCCAGATCGTGCGAGGATGCAAGAGAATTTAGCGATTTAAAGCGAAAAAGAGAAAAGGAACGGATAAATTGCTGTGCTAAAGCGTTAATTTGGAAAATTATATTGACAGGTATACGGGTTTGCCATAAAGTAAAAATGTATCTGAAATGTTACAAAAAAAGTACGAGAGAGGGCAAAATTATGTACGGAACAATTTGGGCATTGCTGCCGCCTGTGGTGGCAATCGTATTGGCACTGATCACAAAAGAAGTATATTCGTCACTGTTTATCGGCATTGTTACGGGAGCTTTGATTTATACCGGATTTTCTCCTATTGCAACGCTGGATACGGTGATCAACGAAGGATTTATCAATTCCGTGGCGGATGCATGGAATATCGGTATTTTCATGTTCCTGATCCTGTTGGGCACCATGGTGGCACTGATGAACAAGGCAGGAGGCTCTGCAGCCTTCGGCGAATGGGCGAAAAAGCATGTAAAGACCAGAGCGGGAGCGCTGCTTTCCACCTTTTTATTAGGTGTTCTGATTTTCGTGGATGACTATTTTAACTGTCTGACTGTAGGCTCTGTTATGATGCCGGTAACAGACGGACATAAGATTTCCCGAGCAAAGCTGGCATACATTATTGATGCCACCGCAGCACCCATCTGTATGATCGCACCGATCTCTTCCTGGGCGGCCGCAGTATCCGGTATGGTGGATGAAGGTGTTTATTCCGGTATTGAACTGTTCGTAAGAGCTATTCCTTATAACTATTATTCTCTGCTGACCATCGTATTCGTCGTCGGTATGGCGCTGATGGGCTTCGACTACGGCCCCATGGCAAAGCATGAGCGCAATGCCAGAGAAAAGGGTGATCTGTTTACCGAGGGAGAGCGCGTGGCCAATGCAGACAATGCACCCAAAGGTTCCACCAGAGGCAAGGTCTACGATCTGTTGATCCCGGTGATCGTACTGATTGTCTGCTGTGTCATCGGCATGATCTATGTCGGCGGCTTCTTTGAAGGCGTGGGCTTTATCGATGCATTCAGCGCAACGGACGCTTCCGTGGGACTGCCCTGGGGATCTTTGATCGCATTATTATTTGCCATTGTATATTATATGTGCAGAAGACTGGTATCCTTCAAGGAGGCCATGAACTGTCTGACCCAGGGCTTCATTGCCATGGTTCCTGCCATGCTGATCCTGACCTTTGCCGTTACTCTGAAGACCATGACCGGACTGTTAGGTGCGGATGTCTATGTGGCAGGCCTGATGCAGGGAGCATCCACGGGGCTTACCAATATGCTTCCGGCCATCATTTTCCTGGTAGCATGTTTCCTGGCCTTTGCTTCCGGTACCAGCTGGGGAACCTTCGGTATTCTGATCCCTATCGTTACCGGCGTATTTACCGATCCCACGACCGGAGCTATTGTACCCGGAGCCGAGCATTTGATCATCATCGGCGTGGCTGCATGTCTGGCAGGTGCCGTTATGGGTGACCATTGCTCCCCCATCTCCGATACGACCATTATGGCTTCTGCGGGAGCACAGTGTAATCATATCAACCATGTATCCACCCAGGTGCCTTATGTGCTGACTGTGGCGGCAATCTCTTTTGTGACTTATATCATTGCCGGTTTTGTACAGAATGTGGTGATCTGTCTGGTGATCGGTATTCTGCTGACACTGGCTACTCTGGTGGTTCTGAAACGTGTCTTCGGAGAGAAGGCTGTCGTACGGAAATAACGTAAGCGCAGGAATGCGACTGTGAGAAAGGAAATATATAAATTATGAAATACGACTATCTGGTGGTCGGCTCCGGATTGTACGGAGCGGTGTTCGCAAAAGAAGCGGCTGACAGAGGGAAAAAGGTTCTGGTCATCGATAAACGCCCTAATGTGGCGGGAAACATTTATACGGAAACCGTGGAAGGAATTCATGTCCATAAATACGGTGCCCATATTTTTCACACCAATGATACAAAGGTGTGGAAATACATTACGCGATTTGCGGAGTTCAACCGTTTCACCAATTCTCCGGTGGCCAATTATCACGGAGAGTTGTACTCACTGCCTTTTAACATGTACACTTTTAATAAAATGTGGGGCGTGGTGACTCCCGAAGAAGCTGCGGCCAAGATTGAAGAGCAGCGGCAAGCTGCCGGGATCACGGAACCGAAAAATCTGGAGGAACAGGCCATCTCTCTGGTGGGTAAGGATATTTTTGAAAAACTGGTAAAGGGCTACACCGAGAAGCAGTGGGGACGTGACTGTAAAGATCTTCCGGCCTTCATTATCAAACGTCTGCCGGTGCGTCTGACTTTTGACAACAACTATTTCAATGCGTTGTATCAGGGCATTCCCATTGGCGGTTACACGAAGCTGGTGGAACATCTGTTAGAGGGCATTGAGGTACGCCTGAACACAGATTATCTGGAGCAGAAAGAGGAACTGGATAAACTGGCAGAGACTGTTGTCTATACCGGCCCCATCGATGCCTATTTCGGCTACTCTCTGGGAGCACTGGAATATCGTTCCGTCAGGTTCGAGACAGAGGTGCTGGATATTCCCAACTTCCAGGGAAATGCTGCGGTGAATTACACGGATCGTGAGACTCCCTGGACCCGGATCATCGAGCACAAATGGTTCGAGTTTGGCAAGGACGAACAGGGACAGGATCTCCCGAAGACGGTCATCAGCAGAGAGTACAGTTCCGAATGGAAGCCGGGAGATGAGCCTTATTATCCAGTCAATGATGAAAAGAACGGCGCTTTGTATGCAGAGTATAAAAGGCTGGCAGATACGGAAAAGAATGTGATCTTCGGCGGAAGACTGGCGGAATACCGCTACTATGATATGGATGCGGTCATTGCCTCGGCATTGAAGAAGAGCGAAGAAGTATTGTAATGTAACAGATCATAAATGAGGGCAAAAGAAATGCAGTGGCGTGGGTAACGTCACTGCATTTTTATAGCTGCGCCGTCGGCGCACGTTTTGAAACAACCTTTAGCCGATCTGCGGTTTTGCTTTTCTCTTATTGCGGAACTCTCTGACAGCGATCAGCAGATCATAACGATATACCAGCGTGTACATCACAGCCGCCATGACGAAAGCAGTAAGCACATCAAATACGGAATGCTGTTTGATGAACATGGTTGCCATAATAATGGAGACAGCCAGGATCAGGGAACCGATGCGGATGCCTTTTTTCTTCTCAAAGCATTTACTGCGGATAATGGCAAAGTGTGCACCCAGAGAATTATATACATGAATGCTGGGCCACAGGTTGGTAGGAGTGTCTGTCCGATACAGAGCGGCTACCATACGGGTGAAGATATTGTCTCTCGGCATAACAGCGGGACGAAGGTGCTGTCCGTTGGGCCACAGGGTGGATACGATCAGGAAAATCGTCATGCCCGTGAAGAGGAAGATACAGGTGCGGTAATAATCCTCTTTGTCCTTGAAAAAGAAATAAATGACCACAGCCGATACATAGGCAAACCACAAAAAGTAAGGGATGACGAACACTTCACAAAAAGGAATATAATCATCCGCCGCCATATGTATGATCCGGTAATGTCCGGTAGTATTTTTCTCCAGCCAGGCGAACCAGGTCATGTAAATAATGCCATATATAATAAGAGGAATGGCATGTTTATATTTCAAATAGAAGATCCGTAATTTTTCCATAAAAACCTCATTTCTCTAAAAACCTATGTTACAAAATCAATTTTAGTATAGCTATCGGAACAAAAAAATCAAGGCTTTTTTGGAATACTTAAGCATTCTTAAGAAAATCTTTAGAGTGTGTTAAATCTGTTTAAGGTGTGATCATCCGGATGGCACCGGGGAGACATTCCACCCGGAAACCGCGGCTCTTTCTTGTCACTTCTCCGTCTGTATGCACCCACAGAGGAGCGGAAGCTGTTATGGACATCTGTGTGGCGGTATGGGCATTGATGCCTTTGACAAAATAATGTTTGCCGAAAAAGGCAGTGGGCAGGGCCAGCAGAACCAATCCCTTGGAAATATTGCCTACGGAACAGAGATCCAATACCCCGTCATGATCGACAGCGGGAGGGCAGAACATGAAACCGCCGCCCTCGTAACGGTGACTCATACAGGTCACGAACAGAAAACGGGGGAGTTCTACGGATTCCTTTTTGTCATGTACCTTGTCCTCCAGTGTCAGCGTGCAGGAGACCTTGCGGGCAGTGATCAGCTGTTTTAAGGCGATACCCAGATAGGTCAGCTTTCCTAAGCCGATCCGGTTCATGGTATCCTTGATCCGGGAACTCATGGCTTCCGCACAGACGGCGGCATCAAAGCCGATCCCGCAGCTGACGGCAAAAAGCCTGGATTCTTCCGGCTGGTCTTCGTCCAGATAGGTCAGTCTCCCCAGATCCATGGCTCTGGGAGAATTATTATGAAGGATCAGATTGAGAGCAGCCTTTGGATCCTTGGAAATTCCCAGATCTCGGGCCAGATCATTGCTGGAGCCGGTGGGAATGTAGCCGAGGATGACTTTGGAAGGATCTGCAATGCCCTGAAGGGTCTCGTTTATCGTGCCGTCACCCCCCAGAACGATGAGCGTTAAGTCAGGCTCTGCAGCATGCTCTGCGGTGATCTGTGCGGCCAGCTGTCGGACTTCTCCGGCTTTCCCGGAAAAATAGGTCTGATATTCGGTATTGCCTGCTTTCAGAGCCGGCTCCACCTGTTCGGCCCAGATCTTTGCCCCTCTTCCGGAGCGGGAGGCGGGATTGATAATAATATGATACATGAGGATTCCCCATCTTTCGTAAAGTTGTAACTATTCAGAGCCGGGAAAACTTGCATAAATTTGCGAATCATGCTTGCATGAATGAGCATAATTTTGAAAATTTTTATGGCGAAGTAGCCTCAATGAGCAGAGAACAGGTAAACCTGTTCTCCAAGTAAGCATCGTAGATGCGATTTTGCGAATGAGGCTCTGAATAGTTATGTTAAAATTTATTCTAACACACCAGGGGGCTTCTGCCAACATTGTTCATTTTCTATCTTTGCAATTAAAAGGTTCTATGCTATACTAAACCATAAGTTTAGCGAATTAACGTAACATAAGGAGGAATGAGGCATGTATTCATTGGATGAAGTAAAAAAAGTAGATCCCGAAGTGGCACAGGCCATTATTGACGAGGAGAATCGTCAGAACAGTCACATCGAGCTGATCGCATCTGAAAACTGGGTAAGTAAGGCTGTTATGGCAGCTATGGGAAGTCCACTGACCAATAAATATGCGGAAGGATATCCCGGCAAGAGATATTACGGTGGTTGTGAGTGCGTGGATGTCATCGAGAATCTGGCGATCGAACGTGCCAAGAAGCTGTTTGGATGTGATTATGCCAATGTACAGCCCCATTCCGGAGCACAGGCAAATATGGCAGTGCAGTTCGCTGTGCTGAAGCCCGGCGATACCATTATGGGTATGAATCTGGATCACGGCGGACATCTGACCCATGGTTCACCCGTCAATATGTCCGGTAAATATTTCCATGTAGTACCTTACGGCGTGGATGACAACGGTTTCCTGGATTATGACAGAATGAGGGAGCTGGCCCTGGAATGCAGACCCAAGATGATCATTGCAGGTGCTTCTGCATATGCACGTACCATTGATTTCAAAAAGTTCCGTGAAGTGGCGGATGAAGTCGGTGCGGTACTGATGGTAGATATGGCACATATCGCAGGCCTTGTGGCAGCAGGCCTTCATCCCAGTCCCATTCCCTATGCGGATGTAGTGACCACCACCACCCACAAGACACTGCGCGGACCCAGAGGCGGTATGATCCTCTGCAACAAGGAAGCCAACGAGAAATTCAATTTTAATAAAGCTATTTTCCCCGGCATTCAGGGCGGCCCGCTGATGCATGTCATCGCAGCCAAGGCTGTCTGCTTCGAGGAAGCATTAAGCGACGACTTTAAGGTATATCAGAAGAACATTGTGGACAACGCACAGGCATTGTGCAAGGGCCTGATGAGCCGTGACATTAAGATTGTCTCCGGCGGTACCGACAATCATCTGATGCTGGTAGACCTGACCCCTTACGGTCTGACCGGTAAGGCAGTGGAGAAGCTGTTGGATGCAGCTCACATCACCGCCAACAAGAACACCATCCCCAACGATCCCCAGTCTCCGTTCGTGACCAGTGGTATCCGTCTGGGAACCCCTGCGGTAACTTCCAGAGGTCTGAACACCGAGGATATGGATCAGGTGGCAGAGGCCATTGCCATGGTCATCAAGGGCGGCGAGGAACAGGTTCCCGCAGCCAGAGCCATCATTCAGAAATTAACAGACAAATATCCTCTGATCTAGGCAGAAGCTGTTTGCAAAGGTCAGCCCGTACATGTAAATGTGCAGGCTGGCCTTTATTTATGTTGGAGTTGAGTTTATACAGTCGTCGTGTTAAAATGTTGGACGGAATACAAAAGAACAGCAGATAGAGGGAACAGATGAAAAAAGAGAAATGGAAAACCTTTGTGACGGACAGGTGGAAGGTGGCAGCGCCGGGACTGCTGGCAGCTTTTGCTGTCTGTTTTATTTTTTTTATTTATGCACCGTTGGAATTGTATGTTACGAACCAGACAGAATTCTGGTTTGATTTTTATAAGATATTAAAAGCGGTTCTGCAGAATTTTGCACTTTTTTTTGGACTGAATGTGTTGGGAATCCTTTTGGCAGCCTGTATCTCCAAAGTTTTTTGCCGGTTCGTTACGGCAGCAGAACTGGTGGTTTTGCTTACTTTATATGTGCAGGGCAATTTTCTGGTGAATCATATGCCGCCTTTCGACGGCACGGAAATCGTATGGGAGGACTACCGGGGAGAAAATATAAAGACAGCGATAGTGTGTATTCTCATAGCGGCAGCGGTCGTGACCGTGGCAAAGCTGCTTGGTGCAAAGAGATTTCAGGGAATCTGTATGGCTGTGAGTGCGGGACTTTCGGGAATTCTCATGATAACGCTTGTGACGATGACTGTGACCACAGGGGCTTACCGGGAGAGAACCACTTATTATGCACTGGAGAACGGACAGTACCGTCTGTCACAGGATCAGAATTTCCTGGTATTGCTGTTGGATGCGGTGGATGCGAAGACTTTTGAAGAAGTGATGGATTCGGATCCGGCCTATACAGAGACATTTGCTGATTTTACTTATTATCCGGATATGGTGGGAGCATATCCCTGGACGGCGTTTTCTGTTCCGTATATCTTATCGGGCAAATGGTATGAAGGAGAAGAATATTATCTGGATTACGCGGCGGCAGCTGTGGATGAATCAGGATTGTTCCGGGAACTGTCTGAGAGGGATTATGACATCGCATTGTATGAGTCTGATCCGTGGGTGACTTCGTATACCTATCAGTTTTCCAATATGGTGGAACTGCAGCATGAGGCGTATGTCTGGAAGTATTTCAGGCGGGCAATCTGCAAGCTGGGCGGCATCCGCTACGCACCGTTTTTCCTAAAGGAATACTGTTATCGGGCCATTGTACAGACGCAGGGGCAGCACAATGCCTTTGTGGACGAGAGCAATCCTCTGTATACCTGGGATCTCAAAGAATTTGCCACACATATGCAGGAAGAAGAGGTGACGTATCAGGAGGGAAAGTGTTTCCGGTATTATCATTTGCAGGGAGGGCATGTTCCTTTCCTGTATGATGCGGATCTGAATGCGGTAGGAGATTCTTCGTATACGGAGACGCTGGAGGCCAATATCAGGGTGATCGGTCAGTTTCTTGATAAGCTGAAACAGTCAGATCTGTATGACAATTCGGTTATTATCGTTATGGCAGATCATGGCTTTGATCCTCAGAATGAGGTCTCGGCATATGACAGACAGAATCCTCTGTTCCTGGTAAAAGGTGTGGGAGAGAGCCATCCGTTACAGACATCGCTTGTTCCTGCAGCTTACGAGGATCTTCAGGATGCATATGTGAGACTGATGGACGGAGCGGCGGGAGATGCGATTTTCCCATATCAGGAGGGAGAAAAAAGAGAACGCCGGTACATTTTTTATGAGAATACAGAACACGTCATGTATGAATGGTTACAGACGGGACCGGCATGGGATTTTAACGCATATCGTGAGACGGGGAACAAATATCCCCGCAAGAATTAGAGACAACCCCTGTTTTGAACTTTTTGGAATTTACAGCAAAAGGTTAAAAATGGGGGTTGTCTTTCATGCTTTACTGTGCTAGAATATCCCTCGGTGAAAAACAAGTGTCCGCACTACAGATACGAACCGGAAGAAAGGATAACATATGGGAGAAACGACCAAGTATTTTGTGGTGAAGCAGAAGGCGATCCCCGAAGTACTGTTAAAGGTAGTGGAAGCAAAGCGGCTTCTGGAGTCAGAGAAGGTTCTGACCATACAGGAAGCGGTTGATGCGGTAGGTATCAGCCGCAGTTCTTTTTATAAGTACAAAGATGATATTTTTCCCTTTCATGACAATTCCCAGGGAACGACCATCACTCTTACTTTTCAGATGGATGATGAACCGGGTATATTGTCGGATGTGCTGAAGATCATCGCAGAGTACCGGGCCAATATCCTGACGATCCATCAGAGTATTCCCATCAACGGAATCGCTTCTCTGACATTGAGTATTCAGGTATTGCAGACCACGGGGGACATTTCCCGGATGATTGAGCAGCTGGAGGGACAGCCCAGTGTACATCATGTAAAAATACTGGCAAAAGAATAAAATTTTTCACACGCAATTTGTGCCTGCGCAAGGTACTAAAGTACCTGAAAGTTTGCAGGCTATGAGAAAGGCAAGGGTTATGATATGATCAACGTTGCAGTATTAGGCTACGGCACCGTGGGCAGCGGTGTGGTGGAAGTTATCGAGAAAAACAAGGACATGGTGAACAAGAAGTCCGCACAGGAACTGGAGGTAAAATACATCCTGGATCTGAGAGATTTCCCCGGAGATCCTTACGAGGACAAAGTCATTCATGATTTCAATACGATCTTACATGACGACAGTGTGACCATTGTCTGTGAGACCATGGGCGGTGTCGGAGCCGCTTATCAGTTCACGAAGCAGGCTCTGGAACGGGGCAAGAGCGTCTGCACCTCCAACAAGGAGCTGGTAGCCAAGCACGGTCCCGAACTGCTGCAGATCGCCAGAGAACATAATTGTAACTATCTGTTCGAAGCCAGTGTGGGCGGCGGTATTCCCATTATCCGTCCGTTGAATTATTCCCTGACAGCAGAGAAGATCGAGGCTATCAACGGTATCTTAAACGGTACTACGAATTATATCTTAAGTAAAATGGAAAAAGAGGGTGCGGACTTTGCTGCGGTTCTGAAGGAAGCGCAGGACAAAGGCTATGCGGAGCGCAATCCGGAAGCGGATGTGGAAGGTTATGATGCCTGCCGTAAGATTGCGATTTTGTCTTCCCTGATGTTCAGTAAAAATGTGGATTCCGAGAAGGTTCCCACCGAAGGTATCACTAAGATCACAGCAGCGGATTTCGAATATGCCAATGCCACAGATCATACCATCAAGCTATTGGGCAGAAGCAGGGCCATTGATGATAATACCGCAGAGGTTATGGTAGCACCGTTTTTACTTTCCAAAGAACATCCGCTTGCCATGGTACATGGTGTATTCAATGCTGTATTTGTCACCGGCAACATGCTGGGAGATTCCATGTATTACGGACGGGGCGCAGGTAAGCTTCCCACCGCCAGCGCGGTAGTATCGGATGTCGTCGACTGTGCAAGACATCAGGGCAAGGTGATCATGTGCTTCTGGGACAAAGAGGAAGTAAAGCTGGCAGACATCGGCGAGGCCGAGAGAAGTTTCTTCATCCGGGCAAAGGCCGGAGCGGAAGATGCGGTTACAGCAGCGTTCCCCGGAGGCCGGATGGTACATCTTAAGGACCGGAAGGAAGACTTCGGATACTTCACACAGAGTATGAAGGAAAAAGATTTTCAGGCAAAATACGAGGCACTGGGCGGGCAGATGCTCGGCAGGATCCGTCTGGTATAAAAGTCGGGGGCTTTTGATCCCGACATCATTAGATAGAGTTGAGGAGAAAATGTTATGTCAAAAGTAGTGAAATTCGGTGGAAGTTCTCTGGCAAGCGCAGAGCAGTTCAAAAAAGTAGGAAACATCATCCGGGCAGATAAGGAGAGAAAATATGTGGTACCTTCCGCACCGGGGAAAAGATTTTCCAATGACACCAAGGTAACGGATATGTTGTATGCCTGCTATGATCTGGCAGATCAGGGCAAGAGCTTCAAGGCAGAGCTGGATGCTATCAAAGCCCGTTATCAGGAGATCATCGACGGACTGCAGCTGGATCTGGATCTTGTCGATGAGTTCAAGACTATTGAGAAGAACTTTAAGGCAAAGGCCGGCAGCAATTACGCGGCTTCCCGTGGTGAATATCTGAACGGTATTATCATGGCAAATTATCTGGGCTATGATTTCATTGATGCGGCAACCGTCATCTTCTTCGATGAGAACGGCGAATTTGACGCAGCAAAGACCAATGAAGTACTGCGTGCCAGACTGGCAGAGAGTAAGGAAGCAGTTGTACCCGGCTTCTACGGTGCCATGCCCGACGGAACGGTGAAGACTTTCTCCAGAGGCGGTTCCGACATCACCGGTTCCATCGTGGCCAAGGCTGCCAAAGCGGATGTCTATGAGAACTGGACCGATGTATCCGGTTTCCTGATTGCGGATCCCCGCATCATTGATCATCCCGAGGCTATTGAGACTATCACCTATCGTGAACTTCGCGAGCTGGCCTATATGGGTGCTACCGTTCTTCATGAGGATGCCATTTTCCCGGTACGTCAGGAAGGTATCCCTATCAATATCCGCAATACAAACGCTCCCGAGGACAATGGTACCTGGATCGTGGGAAGCACCTGTCAGAAGTCCAAATACGTGATCACCGGTATCGCCGGCAAGAAGGGCTTCTGCTCCGTCAATATTGAAAAAGATATGATGAACTCCGAGATCGGTTTCGGCAGAAAGGTATTGCAGGCATTTGAAGAAAATGGTATTTCTTTCGAGCATGTTCCCTCCGGCATTGATACCATGACGGTATTCGTACATCAGGATGAGTTCATGCACAAGGAACAGAAGGTAGTGGCAGGCATCCATAGACTGGCCAATCCCGACGCCATTGACATCGAATCCGACCTGGCATTGATCGCTGTCGTAGGCCGTGGCATGAAGTCCACCCGCGGCACTGCAGGCAGAATCTTCTCCGCACTGGCACACAAAAATATCAATGTCAAGATGATCGACCAGGGATCTTCCGAGCTGAACATCATCATCGGTGTGGCAAATGAAGATTTTGAGACTGCAATTCAGGCAATCTATGATATCTTTGTGATCACAAGATTATAAGTTTATCAGATATAAAAAGACAGGTCAGTTCGACCTGTCTTTTTATGGTTCCGGATATTGGATCATATCCAGTATCGGAGTTCGTATAATATATTGGTAGGCCTCAAAAATTTTCTCCGCAGGGACTTCTTTCGGAGAGGAGAGCCATAACTTTAGAATTTCAATTAATAAGAGGGCATTATAATGTGCCAGTGACTGCGGTGTGATAAGTTCGCAGGGCATTTTCCTCATAGGATGTCTGGACAGAATCCGGAAAAAGGTTTGTTCACAGTAGTGTGAAAAAAATTCTCCGAAGCAATTCTGGCCTGTGGTTTCAAAAAGTCGATGATAATATTCCTTATTTTTTTCAAAACAGATAAACATCAGCTTGATGGCTTCCTGTTCCATATCGTTTTCGATCATGACTTCGACTTTGCTGCCGATGTCCTGGTCGAACAGAAACTCAATCACTTCGTATTTATCCTGAAAATAGTTATAGAAAGTAGGGCGGATCACATGTGCACCATCCGTGATCATTTTGATGGAAATCTTCTGAAAAGGCATGGTAAGCACAAGAGAACGAAAACTGTCTGCCAATAATTCTTTTGTCTTCATCACAGGACTCCTTTTCCTATAAAAGAACCGGGATAGAAATATTATAACCAAAAAACTTTCTTTTCTCAACTTTAAACGACACTTTTGCCAAAATGTCGCGGAATATTTACAGTTATCGAAAAAATGTAAGAGCAGGAAAAACGCTGTGCAAGGGTTGTATCTTACCATATGCCGGAAAATTGTTTAAAGTAAAAAATGAAAAGAGATAAAAACATTATAACGGGAGAAAGGGGTTGCATGGATGGCATGGTATGAAATTTTCATTGTATCGGTGGGACTATCCCTGGATGTCTTTACCTATGCATTATACAAAGGCGCTATGCTTTCCAGACTGGACAAAAAGCAGATCCTGAAAATGATCCTGCTGTTCACAGGATGGCAGAGCGGTGCAATGCTTTTAGGAAGCCTGATTTCGGAACTTCCGTACATTGCAATGAACTATCAGCGGACAGAAAGACTGTTCAGGGCGGCATCGGCAGTTATTTTTTTCCTGATCGGGATATGGCTGATCGTCCGGGCACTACATATGCGGGACCCGCTGGAACGAAGGGAAGATGCCTTCGCCTGGAGACAGCTATGCATTTGGGCCATGCTTACCAGTGTGGACAGTTTTCTGACGGGAATTGGCATGGGCTTTTTAGACACCAGAGTAACGGCGCAGATCATTCAGCTGGCAATTATGGCTGCGCTGGCGGTCATCGTCGGCATCTATGCGGGATATCGGATCGGGTGTCATGGAAGAAACCGTGTACTGATCAGTGGAGCGCTGATCTTCCTGCTTGCCGGCGTGGATGTATTGTTTCGATATTATATCTGAAATACCGTGATTCATAGAATAAATAGACAAAAGTGAGGTAAATCGTATGGCAGACGTGAAACACAAAGTTGAGAGAGCTGCATTTGGCGCAGCAATCGACGGAATTCTGAAGTATGTGAATAAGGACGAAGCAGACAGAGAAAAGGCATTCTTAAAGCTGGTAGATCTGTCGGAAAAATTTATGGGAGATACCTTCCGCAAGGAAAGCTATGATGCGGCAAGACGTATGATCCAGGATCCGGACAGCAAATGGATGCAGTATGTGAACCGGATCTTAAACGAAGTGGATCCCCATGTCATCAAAATGTCCGCACTGGACTATGGTTTTGAGGCGGCGTTCTGCGGTAAAAAAGAGATTAACGAGATGCGTGTGAAACATCAGTGCAATATCCCCTGGCTGATCCTGATGGATCCCACCAGTGCCTGCAACCTGCATTGTACCGGCTGCTGGGCGGCAGAGTACGGCAATCGTCTGAACTTAAGCTTTGAAGATATGGATCGCATCGTTACCCAGGGTAAGGAACTTGGTATCTATCTGTATTTCTTCACCGGTGGCGAACCTCTGGTCAGAAAGGATGACATCATCCGTCTGTGCGAGAAACACGATGACTGTGGCTTCCATGCATTTACCAACGGCACGCTGATCGATGAGAAATTCTGCCAGGAGATGAAGCGGGTAGGCAACTTCTCCGTAGCTATCAGTCTGGAAGGCTTCGACGAAGTGAACGACTTACGCCGCGGCAAGGGCGTGTTTGATAAAGTAATGCATGCCATGGATCTGATGAAGCAGTACGGTCTGATCTTCGGAACTTCCATCTGCTATACCAGCAAGAACTATAAAGTAGTCACCAGTGATGAATTCCTGGATATGATCATTGAAAAAGGTGCCAGATTCAGCTGGTATTTCCATTATATGCCCGTAGGCAATGATGCATCTACCGAATTGCTCTTAGATCCGGACCAGAGAGAATATATGTATCACCGTATTCGTGAAATCCGTGCCATGAAGGGCGGAAAACCTATCTTTGCCTTCGATTTCCAGAACGATGGAGAATATGTGGGCGGATGTATCGCAGGCGGCAGAAACTACTGCCATATCAATCCAAACGGCGATGTGGAGCCCTGTGTATTCATCCATTATTCCGGTGCCAATATCAAGGAAGTAGATCTGCTGACTGCGTTGAAGCAGCCACTGTTTATGGCATACCGTGTGAACCAGCCTTTCAACTGCAATCACTTAAAGCCCTGCCCGATGCTGGAAAATCCGGAAATCTTACAGCGTATGGTGCATGAGACCGGAGCACATTCCACTGATTTACAGTCACCGGAGTCTGTGGAGCATCTGTGCGGAAAGTGCGCAGAATACGCGAAAAACTGGGATGAACGGGCCCAGAAACTGTGGAATAAATAATAGTTCTTTTACAAAAGTTTATACTTAGTTAATTGCTTTTTGCCTTTCGGCATACCATAATGTAGGTAACATTCAGAGGAGACTTCGCGAAGGAGACTCTGAAAGATTTGGATAATGTGTCCCCTGTATGGTGGCGGACGAAAGGTGGTACTTCATGAAAGAGAAGTTACAGCGTTTCATGTGGGGGCGTTATGGCAACGACCGCTTCAATCAGTTTTTGATGATTGTGGCTCTGGTCTGCCTGGCGCTCTCTTTTTTTGGTCTGAGAATATTTTATGTGCTGGCTCTGGCCCTGTTAGTCTATGCGTATTACCGGATGTTTTCTAAAGATCTGAGTAAGAGGAGTGCCGAGAACCAGTGGTATCTGAAGAAAGAAATGAAGGTTCGCGGATGGTGGCAGCGAAAGAAAAAGGCTATTGCCGGTCGTAAGGAGTACAAGATCTATAAATGCCCGAAATGCGGACAGAAGATTCGGGTACCCAGACATAAGGGGAAGATCGCAATCCGGTGCAGAAAATGCGGTGAAGAATTTATCCGCAAGACCTGACGGGAAAATCCTGTGGCAGGATCACGGGAAATGAAAATTGGAATACAGAAATATAGGAAAGGGTGGTGAGCCAGATGTTCGGATATATTGTGATCAATCAGTCGGAAATGAAATTTAAGGAGTATGATGTTTATCGATCCTATTATTGCGGATTGTGTCAGAGCCTGAAGGAACGTTACGGTGTCCTGGGGCAGCTTTCTCTGAATTACGATATGACTTTTATCCTGATGCTGCTCACCGGCTTATATGAACCGGAGGAGCAGGAGGCCCAGTGCAGATGTGTGGCCCATCCTTTGGAAAAACATCCCACAAGAAGAAATCTGTTTACGGATTATGTGGCAGATATGACGGTACTTTTTTCCTGCTATAAAGCGGAGGACGACTGGGAGGACGAGCATAGTCTGAAGGGACTGGTGTACAGTTATCTGTTGGGAAGAAAATTCCGTAAAAAACCGTTATTATATCAGGAAAAAGTAAGAACTATCTCACTGGCCATGCAGGATTTTGCGGATGCGGAAAAGCAGGGCAATGCGGACATTGATACCATGGCGGGATTGTTTGGCAGAGTCATGGCACAGATTGTATCCTGTCGTGAGGATGAGTGGAAGGACAATCTGGAGAGACTTGGATTTTTCCTGGGAAAATTCATTTATCTGTTGGATGCCTATGAGGATATCGAGCAGGATCTCAAAAAAGGAACCTATAATCCGTTAAAGAAACGGTATGAGGAACCGGGCTTTGAGGAGGAATGCCGGCAGATCCTGACCATGATGATGTCGGAGTGCTGTAAGGAGTTCGAACAGCTTCCTATTTTACAGAATGTGGATATTCTGCGGAATATTCTGTATTCCGGTGTATGGTGCCGTTATGAGATCGTGCGGAAGAAACGGATGAAAGACAGTGCAAAAGAGGTAACGGGAAATGACTTATGATCCATACAGTGTTCTGGGAGTGAGCAGAGATGCCTCCGAGGAAGAAATAAAAAAAGCATATAAGGCACTGAGCCGGAAATACCATCCCGATGCCAATATCAACAATCCCAAAAAGGATCAGGCGGAAGAAAAGTTCAAGGAGATCCAGGCAGCCTACCAGCAGATCATGAAGGAGCGGACCGAAGGCTACAGTTACGGTGGCGGATATGGCAGGCAGACCTATGGTGGTAGCGGAAGCGGCTACGGTGGAAGCCAGGGATATGGCGGCTACGGTCAGGGATTTGGAGACTTCTGGCAGCAGGCAGGCTGGCAACAGCAGACTTCTGGCTATGAAGAAGAGCCCAGACTGCGGGCAGCCGGTAATTATCTCAGAAACGGCTATTACAGAGAGGCCAGAAATACGTTGGACGGCATGGGAGAGCATGAGAAGACGGCCAGATGGTATTACTACAGTGCCATGGCACACATGGGCCTTGGAAATAATGTAGCGGCGCTGGAACATGCAAACAAGGCGGTGGCGCTGGATCCCCAGAATATGGAATACCAGATGCTCCTGCAGAGACTACAGAGCGGGGGACAGTGGTATGAGAGCAGACAGGCAGCCTATGGCTATCCCCATGTGGGTGGCAACGACCTGTGCCTGAAAATTTGTCTGGCCAATCTGTTCTGCAACCTTTGCTGTGGCGGTGGCGGTTTATGCTTCGGCGGTTATGGTGGAAGAGGAATGTTTTAAAAAAGATACTTGCTTTTTCCATGTATCCTCACTATAATATTAGATACAAGATGTAGATACGAAATTACTTGAAAAACACAAAATCTAGTGAGACACTATGATTTGCAGAAAAAGTCGTGTCGGGAACTTGCTTCCGATGCGGCTTTTCTTTCGGCTTATGCAGGAATTCGTATCTTATGGGAATGATATAAAGTGAGGGAAACAGCAATGAAGATTCAGAAGAGAGACGGCAGAGTAGTGCCTTATGAAGAGGAGAAGATCCGGGAAGCGATCCATAAGGCCAATAACGAAGTGGAGGAACGGTATCGTGCCAGCGAAGGACTGATTGAAGAGATTCTGGAGGATGTGCAGCAGGAGGGCAAGCAGACCCAGACCGTAGAGCATATCCAGGATATGATCGAAGAGCATCTGGTAGAGCATAATAAGTATACCCTGGCCAAGAAATATATTGTATACCGTTACCAGAGAAGTCTGCTCAGAAAGTCCAATACTACGGATGAATCTATTTTAAAACTGATCCGGAATGAGAATAAGGAGCTGGCGGAGGAAAATTCCAACAAGAATACTCGTCTGGCTTCCACTCAGAGAGACTATATTGCGGGCGAAGTGTCCCGTGATGTTACCAGACGTCTGCTTTTGCCGGAGCATATTGCCATGGCGCACGACAACGGTGTGTTGCATTTCCATGATGCGGATTATTTCATCCAGCCGATCTTCAACTGTTGTCTGATCAATATCAAGGACATGCTGGACAACGGCACTTCCATCAACGGCAAGATGATCGAGTCTCCCAAGAGCTTTCAGGTGGCATGTACCGTGACCACCCAGATCATTGCGGCAGTGGCCAGCAACCAGTACGGCGGCCAGAGCGTCAATATCAAGCATCTGGGGAAATATCTGCGTAAGAGTAAGGAAAAATTTGCAAAACAGCTGGAGGAAGAATTCGGGGATACTCTGGATCAGGCAGCCAAGGACAAGATCGTGCAGATGCGCCTGCATGACGAACTGAAATCCGGTGTGCAGACCATCCAGTATCAGATCAATACTCTGATGACCACCAACGGACAGTCTCCTTTTGTCACACTTTTCCTGCATATCGATGAGAATGACGAATATGTGGAAGAGACCGTGCAGATCATCATGGAGATTCTGCGTCAGCGGATCGAGGGGACCAAGAATGAGAAGGGCGTCTATGTGACTCCTGCTTTCCCGAAGCTGGTCTATGTATTGGATGAAAACAACTGCTTAAAGGGCGGAAAATATGACTATGTGACCAAACTGGCCGCACAGTGCTCTGCCAAGAGAATGTATCCCGACTATATCTCCGCAAAGAAGATGCGCGAGAATTACGAGGGAAATGTATTTTCCTGCATGGGCTGTCGTTCTTTTCTGTCTCCCTGGAAGGATGAAAACGGAGAGTACAAGTGGGAAGGACGCTTCAATCAGGGCGTTGTCAGCATCAATCTTCCGCAGATCGGTATTCTGGCAAAAGGAAATGAAGAGAAATTCTGGAAACTGCTGGACGAGCGTCTGGAACTGTGTTATGAAGCATTGATGTGCCGTCACAAGGCACTGGAAGGTGTGGTATCCGATGTGAGCCCCATCCACTGGCAATACGGAGCCATCGCCCGTCTGAAGAAGGGCGAGACCATCGACAAATACTTGCACAATGGTTATTCCACCATGTCTCTGGGATATATCGGACTGTATGAGACCACGTATCTGATGAAAGGATGCAGCCAGACCGTGGAACCCGGCAAGGAATTCGCCCTGCGTGTCATGGATTATATGAAGGATCGCTGCGCAAAATGGAAAGAGGAGACCGGTATTGCATTCAGCCTCTACGGAACTCCTGCTGAGACACTGTGTTATCGTTTCGCAAGGATCGACCGGGAAAAATACGGTGATATTTCCAATGTCACCGATAAGGGATATTACACAAATTCCTATCATGTGGATGTCCGGGAGAAGATCGACGCTTTCACCAAGTTCAAGATCGAGAGTGAGTTCCAGAATAAGTCGTTGGGCGGAGCTATCTCTTACGTGGAAGTACCGAACCTGACCAATAATGTGGAAGCCATCGAGGAAGTCATCCGTTTTATTTACGATAATATCCAGTACGGTGAGTTCAACACCAAATCCGATTATTGCCACGTCTGTGGCTATGACGGTGAGATCATGATCAATGATAATATGGAATGGGAGTGCCCTCAGTGTCACAACAAGGATCATGCGAAAATGAATGTCACCAGAAGAACCTGCGGTTATCTGGGAGAGAACTTCTGGAATGCCGGCAAGACCAAGGAGATCAAGGCAAGAGTTCTTCATCTGTAATATGCAGATAGTAAAAGGGAAGGAAATGTCCTATGAATTATGCGACGATCAAGAAAACGGACGTGGCAAACGGTCCCGGCGTGAGAGTATCGCTGTTTGTCAGCGGTTGTACCCATCATTGCAAGGGATGCTTTAACAGTGTGGCCTGGGATTTTCAGTACGGACAGGCTTACACGCTGGAAACAGAACAGGAGATCTTACAGGCACTGGCCCCGGACTATATCCGGGGCTTAAGCTTATTGGGCGGCGAACCTATGGAACCGCAGAACCGTGCAACGGTGCTTTCTCTGGTAAAGAAAGTAAGGGAAATTTATCCCCGGAAGACGATCTGGTGCTATACCGGCTATGATTTTGATAAGGATCTTCTGGCCTGGATGGAAGCGGGAGATCCGGTGATCACGAAACTTTTACCGCTTCTGGATGTTATCGTGGACGGAGAATACAAGGAAGAGTGCCGTAATTTACGTCTGCCTTTTCGCGGATCTGAGAATCAGCGGATTTTGGATGTACCATTGTCTTTAAAGGAAAAATGTGGTATAATTTTACATACATAAGAGGATTCGGGTCGAAAAAGGGATATCGGTTCGAAAATAAAAACAAAAGTGTGAGGGAGTAATACAAGTATGGAGAGCTTTCTGGATATGACATTAGATAGAAATCTCTACATCGGTGTTCCGGTGGGAGCCTTTTTGTGCTCCCTTTTTCTGTTATTCTGCTTTTTCAATACCATGAAGAGCCGGACAGTCCGTAGTCTGAGGGCAGTGCTGACTTCCTGCCTGGTGTGGACCGGTGGGGTGATTCTCATGCGGCTACAGGTATTTCCGGGAATTCGTTTCTGGCATAATTTTGCACTGTTTGGTCTGCTGGTGATTCCAGTGTTTATGTATGCATTTCTATTTGGTTTTCTGGAAATTACGGAGCATGACGCGCTGATCTATATCTATGGAGTCCTGACGACAGCTCTGGTTCTGGGCAATGCCTGGAGTGGCGCGATCCTGCCGGCACCGGAAGTGACGACCCGTGCCGATGGAACTTATGTCTATATGTATCATGCAACATCCGGAATCTGGGTGTTGACGGTATTGGAGGTCTCGGTATTGGTCTATGCCACTTATCTGGCTCATTGCAAGATCGGTGGAGACCTACAGCTGCGTAAAAAACTACAGCCGCTGTTACTGGGAACCCTGTTTGTTTTGATGGGAAATCTGCTCTGCCTGATTCCGGGAAGCGTCTTTCCGTATGATATGCTGGGCTGCGTTGGTATGGCGGTGTGCATGGTCTATATCATGTACAAGCAGTATCTGTTTGATTTTTCCTATCGTGTAACGGTAGGTGCAGTATATTTTCTGGCAGTTGTGGTGGCATCCCTGCCGTTGGTCATCCTGTCTCATAATCTGGAAAATGTGCTGGGAAGTCTGGAGCGGGCGGTAACGCAGAAACTGCTGATCTATATCGTTCTGCAATGTGCCTGGACGGTGCTGGTGGTAGCTTTTGCCAGAAAGCGTCTGGAGGATATCCTGAACCAGAAGCAGAAGCATATGCTGGAGGGACTGCGGAAATTCCAGGACAGAGCGGCATCCATTTTAAACCGTAAGGAATTGTTTGCCAATATGCATGACATTCTGGATGATGCAATTCCGGGCTGGAAATCCAGAATCTTTGAGAAAAATATAAATGATGACGGTTACCGTGAGGTGGTACAGAGCGGACATATCCCGCTGGGCGAAGATGAGGTGGAGAGAGTCTGTGGCATCGTAGAGCAGGAAGAGACAAAAGAGACACCGGAGATCGCCCTGTTAAAATATGATAATATGGTCTGTGGATTTGTATATATGGAGCGTCTGCGGGAGAGTAAGCTCAATTACCGCGAGGCGGACTGCATCCGGCAGATGGCAAATATTGCTTCCGGCAGTCTGAAAAACATTGATGCTTATGAAAAGGTATATCAGGTATCCATTCATGACGAACTGACCGGCCTGTATAACCGCAGCTATTGTGGAGTGTATCTGCGCCGCGATGGTGCCTTGGGAGAAGAACGGGGCTTTTTATACATGGACATGGATAATTTTAAGTTATACAATGACCTGTACGGAGAACAGACCGGCGACCGGATTCTGCAATGGTGCGCGAAGAGATTTTTGGATAATGTGGAGAACGGAGAGGTATTCCGGGTAGGATCCAATGAGTTTCTGGTCTCTGTGCCGGAGACCGGCAGGGAACCACTGGTGGCACTGGCGGAGAAACTGACCCGGGCAGTACAGGAGAATGCTACAAATAAACCACAGGTCATGCAGCCCATTACATTCAGCGTTGGTGTGGCATGGTATCCCGGTCTGGCAGCGGATGCGCTGGAATTGTTCCAGCAGTCCAAGCGGGCGGCCTTTTATGCGAAGCGTAATGGTAAGGACCGGATCCAGGTATATGAAGGCGGTATCAATGAGGAGAGCCAGGATAAGGAGACCGGTTACGAGCAGGTGGCGCCTACGGTGTATGCACTGGTGGCGGCTATTGATGCGAAGGATTCCTTTACTTTCCAGCACTCCACCAATGTATCCCAGTATGCGGTATTGCTGGCCCAGAAGCTGGGCTTGTCCAGAAACGATATCCAGACCGTAAAGGTGGCAGGCCTTTTGCATGATATCGGTAAGATCGGTATCCCGGAGAGCATCCTGAAAAAGGCTGGAAAGCTTACGAATGAAGAATATGAGATCATGAAGAGCCATGTGGAGAAATCCATCGAAATGATCCACTATCTGCCGAATATGAACTATGTGATCCCCGCGGTCGTTTCCCATCACGAGAGATATGACGGCAAGGGTTATCCCAGAGGAATCAAGGGAGAAGAGATTCCGTTTCTTGGTAGGATCCTGGCGGTGTGCGACAGCTTTGATGCCATGATCTCCAAGAGAGCATATAAGGAGCCCCTGAGTGTGGAATACGCTATGGGGGAACTGGAGAAAAATAAAGGAACCCAGTTTGATCCGGAGGTGGCAGATGCTTTTATTGAACTGATCAAAGAAGGAAAAGTTCCCCTGTAGGAACTGATAGCAAAAAAAGAGGCACCCACGGGTGCCTCTTTTCAAAAGGGGAGGATTAAGTATTATCGTATCTTTCGTAAGATCAAAGGAGGGGATCCGATGATAGTAGTAGTCTGTCCCGGATTTGTGGGTTTATACATCCCCGATTGATATTTTTTTGTTGTTTTTGAGGACGAGTTGTTATATACTATGATTAATAATTCTGCCAATAGGTGAACTGCCTGACTGCTTGCAGGCAAGGCAGTTCACCTATTGAGCGGATAAACAGACATGAGCATGGAGGACGCCAGTCCGAAATGCGAATGGATGTGACGATTTCGAGAGCCCGAAGGGCGGAGAAATCGTATTATTAAATATTTAATTATTATGTAAGGATGGTATTACAATTATGAATTTAATGGAACAGTGGAGATCAGTAGCATATAATGAGGCAACCGGCAAAGAGAAGCTGCAGCAACTCTGGGCAGCTTATTTCCAGGAGGAGAAGGAAATCTACGCACAGCTTCTGAAGAATCCCGATGAAGTAGTAAAGGGTACCGTGAAGGAACTGGCTGACAAGTTCAAAGTATCTCTGATGACCATGACCGGATTTCTGGATGGCATCAACGACAGCCTGGTAGAGCAGAACCCTATTGATGATCTGGAAGAGGATACTCAGGTAAACTTAGGCTTCGATAAGGCTCTTCTGTACAAGAACATGGTAGCAGCAGAAGCCGACTGGCTGTACAATCTGGAAGAGTGGAACGATATCTTTGACGAAGAGACCCGTAAGGAACTCTACAAAGAGCAGAAGTCTTCCACTACCATTGTGAAGGAGCAGAAGGTTTATCCCAATGATCCCTGTCCCTGCGGAAGCGGCAAGAAGTACAAGAAGTGCTGCGGCAGAAAGTAAATTGAACATAAAGGGGGTTTTCCGCAGGTTTGCAGAGAGCCCCTTTTTCGTTTTCCCTGAGTTTAACATTGTTTTACAGGAAAGGAAGGGTTACATATGAAAATGCTGAAAGAATTGAAATGGGAAGCAATTCTTACCGGTGTGCTGTATATTCTCTTAGGAATCGTGGCACTGGTGATCCCGGAGACCATGCAGAAGACACTGGGGTATCTGATCGGTATCGTATTGATTGTGGCAGGACTGGTATCTATTATCTGCTATCTGCTCAGGGATGCCAGAGAGAACTATTATCACAATGAGTTTGTATTCGGTATTCTCGGAATCGTGTTGGGAGCAGTAGTCCTGTACAAGGTAGAGATCGTCATCTCCCTGATTCCCTTTATTCTGGGAGTACTGGTTCTGTGTAGCGGATGCAGCAAACTGCAGGATGCCATTGACCTGAAAAGACTGGATTACGGCAGCTGGCTGGGACTTCTTATTGTGGCGGCAATCAACATCATTCTCGGAGTGGTACTGATCTACAATCCGTTCAAAGCAGCGATTCTGTTGTTCCGTGTTCTGGGAGTGGTACTGATCCTCAGTGGTGCCGGCGATTGCTTTTCTACGATTTATTTTGCGCGCAAGCTCCGGAGATTCAAACAGGAGCAGGATGCCTTGGACAGTACCTTCGAAGAGGTCGACCCTAAGGATCAAAATTAACGGACACAAAAGAACAAGCAGGAGGAACATTGTGAATATTGCATCTTTTTTGTCCCCGAAGGAGGAGGTTACTTTTCTTCGGGACGATATGACTATCAGACAGGGGCTGGAGAAGATGAAACGCTACGGTTACACAGCGGTACCGGTGATCGATGCCGAGGACCGGTATGTGGGCGTAGTCAGTGAGGGAGATTTTCTGTGGAATATCTTGAACCACAATAGTGAGCTGGATACTATTACCATGAAGAGTCTGGAAAAGCTGTCCGTGAGGGATATCATACAGAGTGGCAAGATCCGGCCGGTATGTATCGATACCAACATGGAAGAACTGCTGGGACAGGCGCAGATGCAGAACTTTGTACCGGTGATCGATGATAGAAATGTATTCATCGGAATTATTACCAGAAGCGAGATCATCAAATATTTTATTAAAAAACAGATTGAAGTAGCAGAAAAGCAGCTATAATTCGTTAAATAAGAGAAAGGTGTGTAGAATCATGAAAAAGTTGGAAGAATATGTAAAGAGCATTCCCGATTTCCCGGAGAAGGGTATCATTTTCCGTGATGTCACAAGTGTACTGCAGGATGCGGACGGACTGCACCTGGCGATCGATACCATGCAGGAGAAGATCAAGGATCTGGATTATGATGTGGTAGTAGGTCCCGAGTCCCGCGGATTTATCTTCGGAACACCGATCGCATACAATAATCATAAGCCCTTTGTATTGATCCGTAAAAAGGGAAAGCTTCCCAGAGAGACCGTATCTGCCACGTATGATCTGGAATATGGTTCCGCTACCATCGAGATGCACAAGGACAGTATCAAACCCGGTCAGAAAGTTCTGATCGTGGATGACCTGATCGCTACCGGAGGTACCACCGAGGCTATGATCAAACTGATCGAGTCTCTGGGTGGTGAAGTAGCCGGCGTGGTAGTGCTGATCGAACTGGCAGGACTGAAAGGCCGTGAGCGCATTAACAAATATCGTCTGGAGTCAGCCATCTGCTACGAGGGAAAATAAGACATCGATAAAAATAATATGGAGCTGTTTCGTCTATGACAGAAGAGAAGAACGAAGTCATTTTTGATGATGACAAGATAAGTAAATCAGAAGAATTCGTGAATCCGGATGAATTATATCAGGAGCTTATTCAATGTGTGCAAAAATATCATCCCAGTGATGATATTTCCATGATCGAGAAGGCCTATAAGGTCGCCAGCGAGGCTCACAAAAATCAGTTCCGGAAGTCCGGAGAACCTTATATCATCCATCCATTGAATGTGGCAATCATTCTGGCGGATCTGAAACTGGATAAAGAGACCATCGTGGCAGGTATCCTGCACGATGTGGTGGAAGATACCGTGATGACGGAGGAGGATCTTAGGAGAGAATTCGGTGATGATGTAGCACTTCTGGTAGACGGAGTGACCAAACTAGAGAAAATTCCGCTGTCCGGCAGCAACGGAGAACAGTCAGATGCCAAGTTGGAGATGCAGGCAGAGAATCTGCGTAAGATGTTCCTCGCCATGGCGAAGGATATCCGCGTCATTATGATCAAACTGGCGGATCGTCTGCACAATATGCGCACGTTGAAGTACAAGACGCCGGAGAGCCAGCAGAGGATTGCCAAGGAGACGCTGGAGATTTATTGCCCCATCGCCCAGAGACTTGGTATCAGCAAACTGAAGATCGAACTGGATGACTTGTCGCTGAAGTATCTGGAGCCGGATATCTATTATGATCTGGTGGATAAGATCGCTGTCCGTAAGAGCGTCCGTGAAAAATATATCCAGGGTATTGTGGATGAAGTCAGTGAACATATTAAGAATGCCGGCATCGAAGCCAAAGTCGATGGCCGTGTAAAGCATTTTTTCAGTATTTATAAGAAGATGAAGAACCAGCACAAGACGCTGGATCAGATCTATGATCTCTTCGCGGTGCGTATCATCGTGGAGACGGTGAAGGACTGTTATGCGGCACTGGGTGTGATCCATGAAATGTATAAACCCATTCCGGGGCGCTTCAAGGATTATATTGCCATGCCCAAAGCAAATATGTACCAGTCCCTGCATACGACGCTGATCGGCAGCAACGGACAGCCTTTCGAGATCCAGATCCGTACCTTTGAGATGCACCGCGTGGCGGAATACGGTATTGCCGCCCATTGGAAATACAAGGAGGCTTCCGACGGCAAGAAGCCGGAGGTACAGGAAGAAGAGAAGCTGGTATGGCTGCGACAGATCCTGGAGTGGCAGCGGGACATGTCGGATAACAAGGAATTCATGAACCTGCTGAAGAACGATCTGGATCTGTTCTCCGACAGCGTATACTGCTTTACTCCTACCGGTGAGGTCAAGAACCTTCCGGCAGGATCTACCCCGATTGACTTTGCTTACAGCATTCATTCTGCTGTTGGTAACAAGATGGTGGGAGCGAGAGTCAACGGGAAGCTTGTGACCATTGATTATAAGATCAACAACGGAGACCGGATCGAGATCATCACTTCGCAGAACTCCAAGGGTCCCAGCCGTGACTGGCTGAATGTGGTAAAAAGTACCCAGGCCAAGAACAAGATTAACCAGTGGTTCAAGAATGAGTTAAAGGAAGACAATATTTTAAAGGGCAAGGATCTGCTTTCCGGCTACTGCAAAGCCAGAGGCATCAATCTTGCCAGCCTGCAGAAGCAGGAGTATATGGATGCCATTATGCGCAAGTATGGATTCCGGGACTGGGATTCTGTACTGGCGGCCATAGGACACGGTGCTCTGAAAGAGGGTCAGATCGTCAACAAGATGCAGGAGTTGTACGACCGTGACCATAAGAAAGAGATGACCAACGAGGAAGTTCTGGCAAGCATTGCGGAGAACAATGCAGCAAATGCGCAAAGTGGTGTGAACAAGCCGATCCTCATGAAGTCCAAGAGCGGTATCGTAGTAAAGGGCATCGCGGATCTGTCGGTGCGTTTTTCCAAGTGCTGTTCTCCTGTGCCGGGGGATGAGATCGTGGGTTATGTGACCCGTGGAAGAGGTATCTCTATTCACCGTACCGACTGTATCAACATCATCAATCTGCCGGAGATGGAGAGGGCGAGATTGATCGATGCGGAATGGCAGCCGGAGGAGGCACATGCGGAGAAATATCTGGCGGAGATCAAGATCTATGCCAACAACCGTAACGGATTGTTAGCGGATATTTCCAAGGCGCTGACGGAGAAAAATATTGATATTATGTCCATGAACACCAGAACCAACAGACAGGGACTGGCAACGCTGCAGACGACCTTCGAGATCAGCGGCAGAGAGGAACTGAACCGTATCATTGACAAGATCCGGGGCATCGAGAGCGTCATTGACATCGAGAGAACCACAGGCTGATATCGCAGAATCAAATTTGAAATTTGATCCGCAATTCCTCCGACGGAAGGAATCACTTGCGGAATGGAGATTATTATGAGCAATATTCGTATCGGACATATGACGCTGGGAATCTACCAGACCAACTGCTACTTTGTATACAGAGAGAACAGTGATAAAGTGCTGGTATTCGATCCCGCGGATCACGGAGAGAAAATTGAGGCGGCACTTGGACAGCACGGACTGCATACGGCGGCAATCCTTCTGACCCATGGACATTTTGACCATATCGGTGGCTGTGAGGAATTGAAGGCGGCAGCGGATGCCTATGCCGGGGAGCATGGAGAGAACCCCGTGAAAATTTATGCCGGGGAGGCGGAGAAGGATTTCCTGCTGGATACGAAGAGCAACCTGTCGAAAGATATGGGACGCCCGGTAACGGTCACCGCGGATGTGTATCTGAAGGATGGTGAGGAACTGGATCTGGATGGCATCCGGATCAAAGTTCTGGCAACGCCCGGACATACCGCGGGCGGTGTCAGCTATTATTTCCCAGAGGGAGGGTTCTTAATCTGCGGGGATACCCTGTTCCAGGAATCCGTGGGAAGAACCGATTTCCCCACCGGCAGTATGAGTACGCTGGTGCGTTCGGTGAAGGAGAAGCTGTTTACTCTGCCGGAGGATACGGTAGTCTATCCGGGACACGGCGACAGCACCACCATCGGACATGAGAAGAAATATAATCCGTTTTGCTAATAGGGTTCTGAATAGTTACAATACTGAAATATATTCGGGCACAGAAAGAGTTATCTCTGTGCCTGTTTGATTCGCGATTCCTCCGACGAAAGGAATCGTCTGCGGAATGGAGATTACAATGAAAGTAGTGAAATTATCCCATCCTAACTATGAATATGATGTACATTCTCTGGTGAAGGCTTTTTATGCGGAGGACCAGGTCACGGTCATCACCCCGGAGACAAAACCGGAGAAGCTGGCAGAGCTGGAACCGCAGGTCAGTCTGGAAATCGAACTGGCCGAGACCGGAGCGAAGATCCGTGTGGGAGAAGAGGATTTTCTGTGGGATGCAGAGACAGAAAACCTTGCAGATGGGTATAAGAACGGTCTGAAACGTTTCCTGTACCGCACCTTAAGCAAGGTGACCGGGCAGAAACTCCCATGGGGAAACCTTACCGGCATCCGTCCCACGAAGATCGCCTACGGTATGCTGGATGAGGGCAGAAGCGATGCAGAGATTCTGGAATTCATGGAGCAGAGCCATTACGTCAGCGAAGAGAAGGCACTTTTGGGAATCGATATTGCGAAGAGAGAGCGGGATCTGTTAAAAGAGATTCATTACGAAGGTGGTTACAGCCTGTACATTGGGATTCCGTTCTGCCCTACAACCTGTCTCTATTGTTCCTTTACCTCTTATCCGATCGCTGCATTCCGCAGGCAGGTGGATGCCTATGTGGACGCTGTGATCAAAGAGATGGATTATGTGGCGGAGAATTTTAAAGATAAGGTACTGGATACCGTCTATATCGGCGGTGGTACGCCCACCACACTGGAACCGGAGCAGCTGGACCGTCTGATCACGGCATTAAAGTCCAAGTTTGATTTCTCTACCGTGAAGGAATTCACTGTGGAAGCCGGTCGTGCCGACAGCATCACCAGAGAGAAGCTGGAGGTACTGCATCGTCACCAGGTCAGCCGTATCTCCGTGAATCCCCAGACTATGAAGCAGGAGACACTGGATATCATCGGCAGAAAAGCCAGCGTGGAACAGGTACTTACGGCATATCGGCTGGCGAGAGAGGTCGGATTTGATAATATCAATATGGATCTGATCCTGGGATTGCCGGGAGAACTGGAGGCGGATGTACAGCGCACCATCCAAAAGATCGTGGAGCTGGCCCCGGACAGCCTGACCGTTCATTCCCTGGCCATCAAGCGTGCATCCCGCCTGAACCAGTGGATCCAGGAGAACGGCGTCTCCATGCTTCACAACACCGACGAAACCATGAAGATCGCCGCAGCGGGAGCGGAAAAGCTGGGAATGAAGCCCTATTACCTCTACCGCCAGAAGAACATGTCCGGCAACTTCGAGAACACCGGCTACGCCCGCCCCGGAAAATACGGCCTGTATAACATCCTCATCATGGAGGAGAAACAGACCATCGTGGCTTTGGGAGCCGGAAGCATCACCAAGAGAGTCTTCCCCGACGGAAGAATCGAGCGGTGTGACAATGTGAAGGATGTGGGACTGTATATTGAGAAGATTGATGAGATGATCAAGAGGAAGAGGGAATTGTTTACGTAAAACAGGGGAAATCGTTTGTATAGTAATAATATCAAAAAAATAAGAATAGTTGCTGATGTTGCCAGTGTTTTTGCGGAAAGTCTTGAAAGGAGGAAACTATATTGGGCTGAACAGTTGCATACTGGCATCGTATTATAGCATGCGAAGGAGAAAGGGGAATTCTCAATGTTAAGAGTTGCTATATGTGAGGATGTTTTATCTGAGTTGCAGAAGCAAACACAGATCATACAATCCATCATGGCAAGGCTATCCAAAAATGTGAAATTTTTTTGCTTCCGGAGTGGGGAAGAATTATTAATGGAAACAGACACCACGGGAAATATGGACATCGTTTTTTTAGATGTGGAAATGCTTGGTATCAGCGGAATTGAAACCGCGCGTATCCTTAGGGAAAGAGACAGCAGGGTAATTCTGATTTTTGTATCCTGTCATAACCAGTACTGCAAGGAAATGATTGAAGTGCAGCCATATGCATTTATAGATAAGCCGGTGTCTGAAGAAAAATTGGAGAAGATCCTGAAACGGGTGTTTGAAACACATTTGAATTCCGATGACAGTTATTGCTTTTCTTATAATAAAAGGCAATACAATATTCCACTGAATCAGATCCGGTTTTTCCAAAGTGATAAAAGAATCGTACAGATCAATGCAGTACAGCTGGATATGCCTGAATTGGAATACTTATTTTATGGAAAATTGGAAGAAGTGGAAAGGAATCTGCGGAAAGCAAATGTAAAATTCCTGAGAATCAGAAAATCGTTGCTCGTGAATACTCGTTTTATTAAGGAGTATTCTGCGGACAGGGTTGTTCTGGATAATGGACGGGAAGTAGAAATCAGTAAAAATTACAGAGATCATGTAAGACAGCATTATATTTCAATGTTAAAGGGGAGAAGATGGGAATGATGCTTGTTCTGGCTATTGTGGAGATTTTTTCTGTAATACTGCAGCGTATTTTTTGTGACAGTACATTGAAAAAGAAGAAAATTCGCAGGTATACAGACTATCTGGTATGGGGAGGATATTTTGCGGTCTTCAACGGTGTTACATATGTTTTAACGTATCTGGGAGATGGCACGAGTAATATCTGGCTGAATATATTACTTTTTGTATGTATTTTTTTTGTGACGATCAGAATCCTATATACTGATTCAGTCAGAACATTGATGGCGACGACTATATTTATGTATATGAGCGGCATGTGTGCAGAATTGCTCGTGTATTACGGAAAAGAATTTCTGGCATGGACAGATGATGCAGAAGTAACCTTGCTGTGCACAGTGTTATCTAAAATTGTCTGGTATTTGATTATTAAATTTACCTCTCTCATTATAAAACTGAACAGAAAAGCGGAACTGAATCTTCAGGATTGGTTGGAAGTATTTATCGTTCCGGTCTGTAGTATATGGATCCTGATTTCCGTTTTTATCACAGGAACCCTTGAAAACTATTTCTGGGGATTTATTGTAGTATTCATGATCCTGCTGATCAACGTCTTTACCTACTATCTGTATGATAAAGCAAAAGAAAATATGGAAAAACAAATGCGGGAAGAAATCCTGAAAAATCAGTGTGAGTACTATATTCGCCAGAACCGGGAAAGTAAGGAATGGTGGGAAGAATTAAGGAAGCTGCGTCACAATATGAAGCAGCATTACATATTGGAAAATACTTATTTGGAAAAGGAAGATTATGAAGCCCTGAAAAGATACTGCAGTGAAAATCTGAAGTTTTTAGACAAAAAAGATTTTATTTCCAATAGCGGAAATCTTTATATTGACAGTGTGGTTAATTACAAGGCAGATATGGCGGAAAAGGCAGGAATAAAGGTGATAGCCAATACGGAAGTGCCGCAGGATGCGGAGATGAATGCAGAGGATATCAGCATTTGTCTGGGCAATCTATTGGATAATGCCATAGAAGCTGTAAAGGAACTGACCGAAGATAGGGTGATCAGGCTATGGATCACCACAGACGGTAATAATATAGCCATCAGTATTAAAAACCGGTATAAAAATGCATTGCATAAAAGCGGGGGACGATATCTGACAAGCAAGGAAGACGACAGGATGCATGGAATCGGTCTTTCGATCGTCAGACAGATCGTGGATCAATATGCCGGTGAGATGGAGATACGGGAGGAAGATAATGTTTTTGATGTAATGATATTAATGTATGATTTTTTAACATAAAAAGAATACGGAATATGTGAATACCCGGATTAAGATATGCTTTTCAAGAGAAACGTTTCGAAGCATATTTTAACCCGGGTATTTTTATCCAAAAGTTACATATAACCCGGTCGTTTTTGACATCTACGGTTATGACTTGTCGATATGTGTTATAATCTGCAAAAAATAAGGAGGAAACACATATGAAGAAATTCAAAGAATTTTTCAAGAAGTACGCATGTAATGTATCAGCAATTTTGTTGACGGGAGTGTTGGCCGGAGTAGCAACAAGAGGATGCTATTTTGTGTACTATCAGCCTGAGGTACCCGAAAATCTGAAAAACTTTTCAAAAAATAAGTAAGCAATGGAACGATTTTTTGAAAAGATAACCAGGGCATTGGTTGAGAACGGTAATATCCGTGAGGAAGAAGAGGAAGTATATCAGTACGCCTTGAAAAGTATGCTGATATTAGGAGGAAATATTCTTCTGAGTCTGATGATAGGAGTTTGTATGGGAATGCCGGGATACTGTGTATTGTTTCTGTGTATGCTTGTTCCCCTAAGATCAGATGCAGGCGGATATCATGCTCCTAACTTGTTTATCTGTTATTTACTTTCTTTTGCATCCTTGATTTTGACAATGTTTTGGGCAAAAGAGACAAGTGTATTTCAACTTGCCATCGTATCAGCACTTGCATTGGGCTCATTATTATTAATTTTTCTGTTTGCACCTTTGGACAGTAAAAACAGACCGCTGGAAGGTCAGGAGAGAAAGTGTATAAGGAAACGAGCCAGAATAGTTGTGTGTCTGGAGTGGATCACAGGGGGACTGCTACTGCTTGTCAGCCCTCCTGCCGCCTATACAGTATGGAGCGCAATTGTGTGGAGTGGAGTGGGATATATAGCATGGTATCTGGAAAGAAAAATAGAGGCAAGAGATGAAAAGCATTAAAGGATATAAAAAGAGATGTTTACCTGTCTGTTTACTGCTTATGCTGTTCATAAATGTTTTGCCTGCTAAGGCAGCCTTGGATGCAGCGAAAAGGGCAGATTACACTGTATCAGAATTTGGTCTTTTTCAGCCTAAGAAGCCTAAAAAACAGAAGTAATAAGTAAGGTAAGAGAAGGGGAGGACGGAGATGAAAAGAATAGGGATATTGCTCTGCTGTATTGTCCTGTGTCTGCTCTTTCCAGAAAAGGTGCATGCAGAAGAGATAGTCTCCGAAAAGGAACCTGTTGATATTATTTTTGTTATTGATTGCAGCGGGTCCATGAAAACCAATGATGTATCACGAATGGGCCTGAGTATGGTACAGGCATTTGTGGATACAGTACAGGCTGAAGATATCCGTATTGGATATGTGGCTTACAATGACAGCATTTTATCTTATTCTGCACCGAAATCCATAGCATTGGCTGAAGAAAGAGAAGCCTTGAAGGAAGAAATAGGAGCAATAACTTATTCCCGGGATACGGATATTGGATTAGGAGTCTCCTACGCCTGTGAGCTGCTGTCTGCGGAGAAAAACACCAGAAAAATCATGGTGTTGATCTCGGATGGAGAAACAGATCTGCCGCAGGGTAAGGAACGTACGGAGGAACAGTCCAATCAGGAACTGGAACAGTGCGTCTGTCAGTGTCAGGAAGAAGGCATACAGATCTATACAGTGGCTTTTGGTCAATATGACGGTAGCAAAACGGTCTTAGAAGAAATAGCAATGCAGACAGAAGCAGAAAGCTATTCTGCACAAGGGCCGGAAGACCTGATAGAAATATTGTATGGAATTTTTCAGGACAATCTTATATACCAAATACAAAAATTTTCCAGTGGAACTTATGCGGGAGGAAGTCAGGAAATCAGGTGTGTGCTGGATGCACTCTATCTGGATGAAATTAACATAGTATTGATTTCCTCAAAACCTATAGGAGAAGCAACCGTTCAATATGGCGGGGAGGAAATCCTGCTGACAGGGCTGTCCCATTATGCCGTAGGAAAGATTGAAAATGTCGGAGAGAATCAGACAGGAAAAGAACTGATTATTCACTCGAAAACAGAGGAAGGACAGGATCTTCAGGTATATGTTATCAGCTACCGGGGGCTTACACCGGTATTGGAGATGACAACGGATGCCGAAAGAAATCAGCATCTGGAATATTGGGTTTACTTTAAAGACCGCAATGAAAACATTATAAAGAACACAGAGTTTTATAACAGCTTTCTTTGGAAACTTGCCGACGATGATGCGGACATGGTACAGGAATATGTGAATGTGTCAGAGGGTGTCCTGAAGGGGAGTCTGCAATTTCCTCATTCCGGTATTTATATGTTGAGAGGAACACTTTCGGATGATTTTGGAAACTATTCATTTTCAGCTCAGGTCAAAGTGATAAATGAGATTCCAAACGGGAGCATACCGGAAGAAGATTGTACGGTTTTAGACGGTGAAAGAATTCTTAATCTGGATGAATTTTTCACAGATCCTAACGGGGATATATTGACCTATTCTGTTACAGGTGTGCAGGAAGGTGTTGAAGTTGGCCTGGAGGGGAATCTCCTGACGATTACTCCAAGGAGTGCAGGGACACATATTGTCACATTGCAGGTCAGTGACGGTGAAGATGCGATACAGTATGCCTATCGGATAAAGGTAATTCCGATATGGCAGGCATATTGGTGGGTGGTTGCACTTATTCTTATAGTCGGCATATTTGTTTTGTGGAAGATTTTACATAAACCCAGGCCTGAATTGGAGCGCCTGACGGAAGAGAAAAAGCAATACCATTTCTGTGGGAAATTGGATGCCTATTTTGTATTGCAGCCGGAAGATGAGGAGGAGATTCCACCACTTTCTTTTTCCATGAATAAGGTGAAGGACGGCAGGGTATCATTGGGAGCGCTTTTTGGTACTTATCCGGAACAGGCAAAAGCACTCCAGTTGGAAGATATTTTTCTGATTGCTGATGAAAACCGCAACATAATCTTATACCACAGATCAAAATCCGGTGTCATGGTGGGAAATGCAATTGCATGTATGCAGATACAGTACAGTATTAGTTTTGGAGATATCATCTACATTACTTCATCCGATGGGAGATATGATCTGGAGATCCACTATGTTGCAGTATTTGAATGATATTTATAATATTACGGCATTTATTGTACCGAGAAGCAATTGTAGACATCAGTTGTGGACAAAAATTGCTCACAACTTTTCAATAAATCAAAGTAAAAGGAGGATGTGATAGCCATGGAGACAATCACACAGACAAACAGAACAATACTGTTTGCCGAAATCAATCCGGAACGACTCAATCTGCTGACTTTAGTAGGGGATGTGCGGGGAAAGAGCAGTCTGGATGACGACAAGATCAAAGAGATCAACGAAGAGCTGTTGGTCTCAAGCTTTGAGGAATTTCTGGAAAAGTTTACTCCGGTGGTATATTCCTGGTGCGACGCAGCCACAGGAACCATTCAGTACAGTCTGACAAAGCCGGAAAATATTCCCCAGAACTGTATCACGGAAATACCGCTGAATGAATCCAATGATCTTTTAAATATGTTGACGACACTGATGAGCGCAAGAGATGCGCAGGGCGTAGCCAATGCAGATTTCCAGTTCAGCAATATTCTGGAGATGATCTCCCCTAAGAAAATCATGGATGACATCCGGCAGGTCCGCAGGGAAATCCAGTATACCTACAGTAAATATGTAGAACTGGATGAGGAAGATCCCAAACGTCTGGATCTGGGTGATAAACTGAACTATCAGTTTGAACAGGCAAGTCAGAACTACAACAATGTTCTGGCCATGCTACCGTTGGCGATAGAAGACATTAAGACCCGGTTGCTGCTTGGAGACAGTGAAGCAGGGCAGGGACAGTCTGAATTCAAGGCCGGACTTCTGAGTATGGGAGATGATGGAGAACTAAAGATTCTGGAGATGAAGCAGGAGGAGAGTACCCAGCTTGCGGTGGTGGATGATCAGGTTAACACAAGTCTTATGGAGACCTTCCGGGAGGATTATGATGCATTAAATGATAATCCGTCCGACTATGTGAGGGATCTGGTGGTGCGGACATTCTGCCCGTTAAACTCCACAATGGAGAGCAGCATCGACAGGGAGTTGGAAGTACGCAATTATAACAGCTATCTGGAGTTTTACAAAAAAAGTAAGGATGATTTTATAAAAGTTGTCAAGCCCCTGATGGAAAAAATATTGGGAGTGAAGACCTTTTTTGACCAGTATCAGGTCAAGGAAAGGGGGATGCAGCCGAAGCTTCTGATTACGAACCTGCCCCTTGAGATGATGGTAAAGGCCAGCAATCTGCCCCGCCTGATCACATACCTGAATACCACTAACGACAAGAATGAATTTGACAATACAATCTGGTTTGGAATCGTACCTGATGTGGAGTTGAATCAGACAGAAGGAGGCAGACTTCAGAGAGTTCGTTTTGCAGGCAACAAGCGGGAGGAGAAGAGCGGTAATAATACCATGGAGAACGTGGCAACGCTGATGAATGCGTTGCAGCCCTACCGCATTACAACCTTCTTCAGCTTTTGTTCCGGCGAAGAGTCCACCTTCAGTTATATTGCTACAGAAGGTGTCAACATCTATAAGGAAAAGTGTGCGCCTCTAATGAAGAAGGCCTACAGTGAGTTTGCCGTGCCGTGCATTCCCAACGCAACCATCATTCCCAAGGACAAGTCCGGATTGGTTCTCGATAAGCGGATGGTCATGGATGAGGATGGAAATGTTTCTCTCTCTGCGGAGAAGGATGATGTGATGAAGATGTGGCTGGAAGGAGTCTATGTGGGTGCGGCCTATGAAGCGGCAGGCATTGTGGCAGCATGGCAGTGTCCGGAGTATCTGAAGCAGCGTTTCAGAAATACAAGCATGGAATATCCCGGTGTGCGGTTTGATGTGGAAGCCAATGACAATGCGCTTCTGGCGACCACCAGCATGACCAAAGAGATCTCCGGCTTTACCAATACCATCAAGAATGCCATCAACCGCACCGGCTTCGGCTTTGTATTCTCTTCTGACAATGCGCAATACAAGGGCCGGAATGTCAAGAACATAACGGTTTACAAGGCACGCAACCTGTTAAGTAACGGCAATGAGTTTGAACCCATCTATAAGACGCTGGTCGTTACATATATTGAGCGTATGCTGCGATTCTACAGTGGCGATTTTAAGCAGGATAAGATTCTGACATTTTTCAGCAATAATCCCAACAGCCAGAAGAGCAGATGGGATGCAGACCGTCAGTATGTTAATTCTATTCTTCAGGACGGGGATGAACTGGATTTCAGTATTGACGAGAAAAACGGTGTCTGCGATGTATTAGTGACCTTTGCGAATACCACTAAAAATCTGAAAGTACAGCTTACGAGAAAAGCTGGAAATGAATAATCTTGTACATGCCGTACAGATAAAAAATAGGAGGAAACAAAAATGGGAGTACGATTGAGTATCGAAGGAAGCGAGTCTATCAAGTTACAAGAGACCAGCATCACCGGCATTGAGTTTGGAGCGGATATCCCTCATGATTCCAATGCAAGATCTACGGATCTGGGGTCAACGGTATTGATCACGGGGAAGATTCTGGCAGCCGTAGACGGAGAAACAGCGGATGACACCAGCAAGCTTGCAAAGTGGTCTTTGGTTCCTGCTGAGAAATCCGACTGTTACCGTAAGGTGCAGATCAATGTGGTGAGTGCATCTCAGATTGTGCGTCAGATCACCATTCCCAATGCGTTCGTGGTGGGATACGAAGAGGATTTTACGGATGAGAACGGAGCAGGCACTTTCCGCCTTCTGATCAAGCAGAAGAAGGATAAGATGAGCAATCTTAAATTTGAGGGCGGCTTCGGTGAGGAGTAATCGGCAGGCCGGTAAAATAATACATAGATAGCGCATAGCAGATGAAAGGAGACCAATTATGGGATTTACATTAAAGGTGGAGGGAAACACCACGATTGAACTGGGAACCACAAGCATTACCGGAGTAAAGGTCAGCACTGACATTCCGCAGGACAGCAACGCCAGATCCACAGATCTGGGCAGCACGATCACTGTTACGGGAAAGATTCTGACCGCCGTGGACGGAGATCCGTTTGACGCAACCAGACAGCTGGGCTTATGGGCACTGGTTCCTGCAGAAAACTCTGACTGCTACCGTAAGGTCACTGTGGAAGTGATTGCTGCTTCACAGGTGGTCCGTAAGTATTCCTATCCCAACGCTTTTGTTGTGGATTACAAGGAAGATTACGGCGATGTGGAAGGCATCGGCACTTTTAAGCTGATCATGAAGCAGAAGAAGGATAAGATGGCGCAGGTATCCGTAGAAGGTGGGTACAGCATTAATTAAACAGGAAAATTCCGCATGCAGCTTTGGCGGAAAGACATAAAAGGGGGCTGCCTGCTTGCGGGTGGTCCCCATTGATAAATCTACTGACAGGCGGCAGTACATGAAAGATTACTATAAAATATTGGGCGTAGACAGACAGGCATCAACGGAACAAATAAAGAAGGCATATCGCAGTCTGGCTAAGAAATATCATCCGGATGTGGTAAAGGATGATAAGGCAAAGCAAGAGCGCATGTATGAAATTCAGGAAGCCTATGCATGTCTGGAAAATGAAGAACGCCGTAAGAAATATGATGCAGAGTGTCTGAAAAGCCCCCGAAACACTGTGAACGCAGGGGAGAAAGTGAAAAACGGCAGAACCTCTTTTGGAGAGAAGAGTCCGGATATGGGACAGTTCGAACGGTTTTTCGGATTTCAACCCGGCAGGGGGATGGAAACTTATCAGGACCATAGAATCTCAAAGCCGGAGGGGCCTATCAAACCCGAGGAAATGTTTGCAGCCTTTTTCGGAAGAGGAAGCATGCAGGAGGCAGAAAAAAGAAATGCGGCGGGAAGCAAAAGGAAAAAGAGTTAAACAGACGCTGGATGTTCTGATTATTTTATGCGGAGCAGGTGCTGTTTTCCTTGTCTTTAAGGAAATAGGGACATGGCGCTTTGCACCTGCGGTTTATTTTGTCATTGTTATCGGAATGGCAGCGGCGATATATGATCTTTTCCGGCTCAGCGGCAGCAAGAATACGGAAGAGATCATGCCAGAGGCGGAAAGAATACAGGGGATACAAAGGCTGATTCTGCTGGATGAGGAAGGAAAGCCCATTAAATCATGGGACTTGCAGGGAAAGATTTCCCTGATCATCGGAAAAGCCGGGCGGGATCAGGAGCTGGATATTGATCTGTCAGACTGTGAGTACAGCAGCTTTATTGACTTTCAGCATGCTGTGCTGAATTTCTGTCTGGATCAATGGTATGTGGAGGATCTTGGGTCTCAGAACGGTGTAAAAGTAGGAAAGGTGGAAGACGGGGAATGCTACAGGGTGATCCACCGCCCCTGTAAGGTTGTGGCAGGAGATGTTCTTTACATTGCGAATACGAAGCTGCTTCTGACGTAATGTGAAGTAGAGATAAAAAGGATAGGAGATGGGAGAAAATGGGTTTGGCGAAATGTCCGAATGGACACATTTATAACCCCAGACGTTATGGGAAGATCTGCCCGTACTGCAATATGAAAACGCAGGACGAGGCATTTGCGGAAAAACCGCTGGGATTTGAGCCTCCCGTGGAAATACTGGAGGAGACGGTGCGTCCTGTGTGCGGCTGGATCATCTGCATTGAGGGTGCAAAGGTAGGTATGGATTACAAGATTCATGAAGGTAAGAATTTTGTAGGCCGGGGGGATGAAATGGATATCCAGATTCTGGGGGATAATGAGATCAACCGCAGAAATCACGCTATCATTGTATATGATCCTAAGAACCTAAATACCATGATACTTCCGGGAGATTCTTCCGGTATTGCGTACTTGAACGATAAGCCTGTATATGTACCGCTAGAACTGAATCCCTACGATATCATCAATCTGGGGCAGAGCCGTTTTCTGTTTGTTCCTCTGTGCGGAAATAATTTCTCGTGGGGGGATCTGAAATGACGATGGGTATGCAGGCGTTGTCAGGTCTGGGGCTTGTATACATCATTTTGATCTTCTGCCGCTGCATTTTGAAATGGGGAGATGGATCCTGCGGAACTGATAAGCGGCCGGGGATCGGTATTGCGCAGACTACCGGCAGCCGGCAGGTACAGGCGGACGTTGCCCAGATATGGGACAGCAGTGCCGGGCTGATGGCGGTCATAGCGGATGGAATCGGCAGTGCCAATACGGGTAAAGTGTGTGCACAGGTGGCAGCGGATGCGATTCTGGATCGTTATGAGCCATATTGCGAGCTAAACGATCCGATATATTTTTTCAGGACATCGTTTCTGGAGGCAAGCCAGCGTATCCAGAGAACGATAGGAGAGCGCAGAGGCGGTGCCAGCACCGGCGCAGTGTTTATAAATCGCAGCCACCTGTATTATGCGGTGGCAGGAGATATCCGTGTCGCAGTCATGCGGGGCGGGGAGATGATTCCGCTGAGCAAGGGGCAGACGCTGGATGTTCTGGCGGCGCAGGCCTATGAAGACGGTAAAATATCCAGACAGGATACGCTTTGGAGCATGGAGGAGAAAAAGGTCTGGAGTTATCTGGGACAGGATGGCTTCCATGAGATAGAGGTATGTGAAAAGCCTGTGCTGCTAAAGCCGGAAGATAAAGTGTTATTGATGAGCAAAGGGATCTTTGAGGAACTTTCCTGGAGAGAAATAGAGGATATCCTGATCGACACGGATGATTCCCAGAAATCCGCAGACTGCCTGATCCGTGCAGCAGAGCAGAAGGGAAATCCCCAGAGGGACAATGGAAGTGTCATACTGATACAAAGGTTGGAGGCTTAAATGAGACGAATCAATTCTGATTTTCAGACGCTTCATATATCAGAAGAGGGACAGAAGCTCTCTAACCGAGACTATTTCGGTTATGTGGAGATGGATGATTTTGCCTGCTATGTATTGGCGGACAGTCTGGATGACGAACCGGCCGTTAACAGTGCAAGATTGGTAGTAGACAGTATTATCCGTGACTTTACGGAAGCACCCACGATGGGAAAGGGCACTCTCCGGCGATATCTGCTCAGAGCACATACAGAGCTCCTGAAGCAAAGAGCGGGAATGCATTTAAAGGTTGCTGTGGTGGTGGCAGTGACCGACTACCGGACGCTTCGCTATTGTCATGTGGGCAACAGCCGTCTGTACCTGATCCGGAACGCCCGGATTCTGGAACAGACGAAGGACCAGTCGCTGACGCAGAATCTGCTGGAACAGGAACGGATCCTGCTGGATGAGGCCGCAAGGCATGAAGAGCGCAACAATCTTTATTCCTTTCTGGGGGAAAGAGGAAAGCCGGAGATACAGATTTCCCGGAAAAAGAAGCTGGAAGCAGGAGATCTCCTGATACAGCTTACCAGAGGCGTATGGGAACAGTGTGGAGAGCAGGAACTCCTGCGGATCGTCAATGACGCCAAAGAGACAAAGGATATTCTGGATCAGGTGGAAGACTGTATCCTGATGGAGCAGAACAGTAGAAGTATCGACAATTACTCCATGGCTGTGACTGCTGTAAACAAGGTGTATCAGTCTCCGAAAAAACCGGTTTCCGTCAAAAAGGTTCTGATGATCGTCCTGCCTGTTCTGTTGGTGGTGATTACCGTCGGCGTGACCCTGTTTCTGCGGTACCGCAGTATTCAGAACAAAACGCAGTCCCTGTTGCAGTATATGGAAAGCGGTGAGGAGTACCTTGCCTGCAGTAACTTCCAGAAAGTGGCGGAAGAATATGAGGCAGCGAAAAAGCTGGCCGACAGCCTGCATAAGGAGCAGGAATATCGGGAGGCCGATTCCTATACGAAACTGGCAGAGCAGGTGATCTTAGCGGATGAAGCATTGAGCGCAGCGGAATATCAGAAAGCACAGGAACTGTATCTTGCAGCCAGACAGATGGCGGTGGAAAACGGAAATGTGGGACTTTCCTATATTGAGGGACAGCTTAACCGGACGGAAGGGTACATAGAAGTGTTTGATCTGATTGCTCAGGGAGAGAGAAAAGAGGAGTATGACAATCTGACAGGCGCCATTGCACTCTATCAGGAAGCAAAGGAAAAGGCTGCAGCGCTTTACTTCATGGATGGAAAGAAGGAAGCACTGGAGTTACAGATGGCAGCGGAAGAAACGCTGGAAAAGGAACAGTTAGCGGCGGAGAAACGCCTGCAGGAACAGATCGAAGCAGAGGCGGTCAGCCGGGCACTGGATCAGGATCAGAAGACAAATGACCAGCAGAACGCCATAAATATGGAGAATCAGGGAAATGAACTGTTGGCCCAAGGCAGTTATGAAAGTGCCATTACCTTTTATCGTGTGGCCCAGGCCTCCTATAAGCAGCTGGGTCTGACGGAGCTGGCCGACGGAATTGATAAAAAGATGGAAGCTGCCCAGGCCGGAATTGCAGCAAAGGAAGCGCAGGCGGCAGAGGCGGAGAAGCAGAAATCAGAATAAGGATGTGTGGAAGGGGAAACAGATGGGAGAAAGCATGAGCCGGTATACTTATACCCTGAATCCCAGTCAGGGAGTGACGGAGAAACATACCTACAGACAGAGTGAACTGGAAAAGATGACGACATTTCACCTGCGTGAAATATGCAGAAAAGAGCGTCTGGTGGTTTCTTCTGCCAAAAATGACGACAAGGATGGGCTGATCCGTTTGATTATGCGGTTCAGGGGACAGAAGGAATACCGACATATCAGAGAATTCTGTGAAGGCGGAATGGAACGCATACAGGAGTTTTTGAAGCATCAGGTCATCCGTTTTCTGGAGACTCCGGAAGTGGATATACCCGGTACCATTACGATTTTCCATGATACGGAAATGAATGAACTGGACGGCTACCGGATCAAATCTGAGGAAAAGCTTTTCGCCGGAAATCTCCTGCTGGTGGATGAGGCATTTAAAATATATACCTGTTTCTACATAGAGGAAATAGAGGATGTGGCGTATCTGTTTAAGGGAAAAGGGATGCCGGTATGTCCGTTGGAGAAGCATCAGTATTCCATTCTGTATTTCCCGAATGAAGCAATCTCGGAATTTCTGTATGACTGTTATTACGGAAATCATGTCTTCACGCCCGGACATACGGAGGCTGTTCGCATTCCGCTTCTGGATGTTCAGGAAAGACAGATTCCCCAGGCCGATCTGCCGCTGGTGATCGACTTTGGAAGCTCCAATACCACCATGGGAATCTGTCTGTCGGATGGAAGTATGCGGATCGCGACGGCGAAGGGAAAAACGATTATTCCCAGTGTGATCGGTGTGCAGGAAAAAGCGGGCGGAGAAACGGAATTTTTGTTTGGCTATGATGCACAGGAGATGAACAGGCAGAACTATCGGGATGAGGATGCAGCTGTATTTTATGATATCAAGCGGTGGATCAGCGATGCAGACCGGGTGGAGAGCGTCATATTAAAGAGTGGATATAAATACCAGTTTCCGAGAAAAGAGATGCTCCGTGCCTATCTGGATCATCTTCTGGAAATGGCGCGTCAGCAGTTTAAGTGCAGCTTTACCAATATTCAGCTATTGGCACCGATCCGGCAGAAAGAGAAGTTCCGGCGGGTGTTCAAGGAACTGCTTCCGGAATATACCGTGAACTGCGAGCTGGACGAGGGAATGGCCGTATTGTTCCACAGCATTCACAGCATGATCCGGGCAAAGGCATATGAGGAACGCAGATGGTATCACGCCCTTGTGATTGACTGTGGCGGCGGAACCACAGATTTAACTTCCGGGCGGTTCCGGATTGAGAATAACAGGGTGTCCTATATCATTGATCTGGAAACACGCTATGAAAACGGCGACACAAATCTGGGCGGAAATAACCTGACCTACCGTATTCTTCAGCTTTTAAAGCTGCGTCTGACGGAAGAACTGGGATTTCAGACGAAAGAAGCCTTATTCATAGGGGGCGCAGAGGAAGGCAAATCCGCTTACGAGGAACTGGAGAGACGATACCTTCAGGCAGAAAAGTGGCTGCCTACCCGGTTTAAGGAGTATGAGGGCAGGAGCAGGGAGCAGTATTTCTACGTCAAGAATAATTACTACTACCTTTTTGAACTGGCAGAACAGGTGAAAAAGCTGTTTTTTCAAGCTGGATTCTGTTACAGGCTGAAAATATCCACGAATAAGGGAGAGGATCTCTTCTTAGATAAATGGAAGCTTTCCTTCTGTGGAAAAGGAGATGGCGGATCCGCTGCAGAGCAGCTGGAAACGATTTCCGGACCTTTGGAAATCTGTCTGTATTTACATGAAATAGAGGAACTATTGAGACCGGAAATATATGGACTGATGGAGCGTTTTCTCGATCAGAAATTTGAAAAAGGACAGCTTGCGGAATATGAGATGATCAAGCTGACGGGGCAGTCCTGCAAATCGAGACTGTTTCTGGAAGCGCTCAAACAGTATGTTCCGGGAAAGCGGATACAGGGTGTCCGGCGGGACGATGCAGGGACGGAACTGAAAATGTGCTGTCTGGAGGGAGCACTTGCTTACTTTATGAACTGCAAGCTGGGATACATGAAGGTAAACGAGAACTATAGAGTAGGCAGCCTGCCCTATGAGATTATGGCGTATACCCATGAAAAGGAAGAGAAAACCCTGATTAAGAGTCAGGATACGCAGAATGTGATCGGATACATTTCCCGTTTCCACATCGGAAATCAATTGGATCTGTATCTTAATGATGAACAGGGGGAATGGCTCAGGACATACCATTTTGCCTATGACACTTCTAAATTTGAGAAGACTACCCAGAAGGAGATCGACGAGGATTATGCGGGTACGGTGATTCAGGAAGAAACAGATATCATTTTAGAGGGAGAGATGAAGTTCTTTGTATGGGTTTCCAAGGAACGTTGGGGATTTGTGGTGCTGCCCATCCTGAGAGATCAAGAGGAACTATATAAAGGTGCAGAAACCTTCTTCGATTTTGAAGACGATACCTGGGAACTGAATTTCTTTGACGGAAGGAAGTAGGTGTGCATTATGGGGTGGTCAGGTCAGGAAGACGGCATGGACGTAATGAAAGAGATAATCCAGAAGGAGATACAATCCATAAGCAGTCTGGAAGAAAGGGTGATCTTCAAGAATCTGATGGAAGGAGTCTTTTTATCCCTGTATGACACGAATCGGGAGATGTACGAGGGATTGGAGCGCCGCATCAAAGAAGAATTGGACTATGACAAAAACCGCTATTATGTAAAGACAGGCATTGTGGAGAGGGAATTTTTCGATGCCTCCCACCATCTGCTGTCACCAATGGATGAAAGTGATCTGGCAGAAAAACTGTATGATATGAAGGAAATTCTGCGGGCGGTGGAAGAAGAGGGAGCGTTCCGGCTGATGAAAGTCATGTTACGCTGCGATTTTCTGGAACAGCAGAAACTGCTGGCATTGCAGCCTGTGTTTGAAGGCGTCATCGAGACCGAAGAACCGGAGAAGGAATGGAAGGTGGAGATCCGTCTGCGGGAAAATCGGGAGTATCTGAAAAAAATAGAATACCTGTATCTGTTGTTTACCAGAAACGGCATACCCTGGCAGACCGCCAATGCACCCTATCTGTATAAGATGGCGGACATGATCGTGACCGGGCTTCCGGAAGGAATTACCGGCAAAGAGAAAATCAGGCGGGTAACCATCCAGTTTGGAGAATACAGCAGTATGATTCAAGAAGATGTCATTCCGGTATGGAATATTCAGAGACTTGAGCTGGACAGCATCGGTTTCCCCATACCCTGCGGAGACCATCAGAATTATGAACACAGCGTTTCCCTGAAGAAGCATGGAATAAATCATGCATATCTGGTGGAGGATGACAGGAATGTGCAGAGTGTCAGTCAGGAAGGGGAAAGATTACGAATCGTATGTAAAACCGGTGAAGCAAAAAAATGGGGGATTTATCAGATCCGTTCTTCCCAGGAGCAGAAGATAGACCGCTATACCTTTCCCATCATGGGAAACGGCCGGGAAGAAAGCTTTGCAGAGAAATACCAGAGAAAGTGGAACCAGCAGATCAGGACCAAAACAGAGCTGGCGCATTTCATAAAGGGATTCGGGCTGGAGGATTATGTACGTTATCAGGACTGTCAGGTAGAGGACGACTTTCCGGGCAATAGGGAGACATACGCGGTGAACTGCTTTATTCCGGATGAGATCCGGCTCAGATCAACGCAGAAGAAACTGGTTCTCTATTTCCAACCGGGAAAACAGGAGAGGTGGCTGCAGAGAGATATTCTGAGTTTTCTGGTATCTGAGGTACAGCGGATCTATCCGGAATATGACTGTGGGGGAATATTGGTATGAGGTACCTCTGGGAAGTACTATTGGAAGCGAAAAAGGAACAGATTCCGGAAGAGAGACTTCGGTTTGTCCATGCGCCACAGGGCAGCGGGTATATGGAACTGTCCCTGCCCTGTCTCAACCAGACCTGGCTGGGAGAAGAGGAGCAGCCGGAAGACATCAACATAGAGGTGAATACCTATTATCGCTTTTATGACATATTCTGTGAAATGTTTCCACCGGATGAGGCAGAGTTCCCCTCACTGCGGGAAAGTCTGACAAATTTATGCCTGCATATGCTGGCACAGAATGATATCAGGATGGGCATGACAAGGGAAGATTACCACAAGAGACTTCTTGCAAAAGAGATTCTGGACGGAAACTTCGGAGAAATAGCAGGAAACGTATTCCGGTCAATGAGCAGCAAAGAGCAGGAGATATTGCTGGGCGGATGGCTGAACAGCTTCCGGACAGGCAGTGTCCTGCCGGTTTTTCTGGATATGGTTCATGGTCTGGTGGCGGACAGCATCGTCTATCACAACAACGCCTATCCGGATGAGATTCTGATCTATACCGGATGGAAGAGAGAGCGGAACCTGGAGCAGAGGATCCGATTCCTGATCGATACGTTTCTGGACATCCGGTATCGGGTGGAAATCTTTTATGAATATCATTTCGGGATAATCGGAGTAGAGGAGACGATGCGGATCGGGGAGATCGCGATCTGCTGAAGGGAGAGAAAATGTTTCAGAATATTTATCCTGTGTTTGAACCCAAAAGACTTTTAAAAAAAGAGATGTTGGAAAATCTCAGGGATTTTCCCAGAAGCCTGTTTGGATTGCAGTATCAGAATTACAGCGATGGAATTCTGTATGGATGTGACATTACGGGAACGGAGACAGGGATGATTCTTCTGCCGGGAATATTGTGTTACAAAGGTGTGCCCTATTTTCTGGAGAGACCATATCCTGTTTCGTGTAAAGCAGAAGGAAAAATGGCATATGTAAAGGTACATTTCTGGGATAAGACCATCGGCAGCGGCGGTGAAGAGTATTTGTCACAAATCATTGTGGATGAACAGGAGCCGGATGCAGAACAGGAACTGGAGCTGGCACGGTTTAAACTTCAGGCGGGAGCAAGACTTCGCTCAGACTATGTGGACTTTTATGATTACGAGACCGAATTTGATACGGTGAATCGTATTTACGTGCCTTATGCCGCACCGGATCATCCCGGCATCTGGCCGCAGATTTTAAAGAGCTTTGCAAGAGAATTATTAAAGTATGCTGTGACAGATCCGTGGGATTGTGCATTCTGTCTCCAATGTCTGCAAAGGAAGGAAGCCATGCCTTATGAGGCGGTCCGTGCCTATCTTCATGCAAGGCTGGGGCAGAATAAGGAATACACAAATATGCAGATGTATGGCGCATTGAAGAGAATTCTGGGTGAAGCGGGCGGAAGGGAAGAGATTCCCGGACAGACCCGAAAGAAAGAGGGAACATTGCTCATGCTTTAACGGTGTGAGGGAAAAGGAGGCGGCAGGCATGGAAAACGAAATGGATTTGTCCATAGCACGGTTTATCAGAGAGAAGCGGGAACGGGAAGAACAGGAGGAAAGAGAACGCCTGCGGAAACAGTATGATCCCAGGGAGCGGATTACTTATACGCTGGAGGAGATGATAGAGGGGATACGAAGCGGACGACAGTATCTCTATACATTGTTGCTGGAGTTTGAACCGAAGGACCTGTTGGAAGGACGGTTGACGGTTCCTTTTATTAAAAATTTCTATGATGTGGAGCAAAATGAAGCCGGAATGATTCTTTTGGCAAGCAATGCACGCAAGGTTGTTTTTAATGTATCTGATGCACCTTGCACAAAAGTGAAGATGCCTCTGAATAAATGGATCGAGCAGACCAAAGAAGCCATGAAGGATATGCACATATATATTAAGCCCGGGAAAAAGGCGGTGGTAGGAAATATGGAATATTTCTGCTATACGGCGCCTACATCCAGAGGACGTCTTTTTAACATCGTCTTTCGGTTGAAAAAAGGCGGCAGGATATATGCGGGAAACCTGAATTGCCCGGAGGAAGAGCAAAAAGGCATGGGACTGTTGCTGGAGGCAATGGTGCATGTGATTGAGGAAATGAACCGTTAGAAGGGAGGGAGCAGCGTATGGATGCGATTACCTATGGGAGTCTTTTTCTGATACTGGGAAGTACGCGTCTGTCGGTTTTGACATGCTGCATCAGTGAAAATCCCGGGAAGCACGGATTCCTTTCCGCAGATGCAGAGACGCAGGAGGAACTGAAGGATTATCTTCTGTACGAGGAAGATGGTCATATCGGATTATTTGTAATGCTCGGAGAGACCATAAAACCGTTGTTTTACGGCACGGTGACCTGTATGGAAGTAAAGGCTCAGGGAGGAAGGTGTGTGCTGCATCTGGAGGCACTGACGGAAAGCTATCAGATGGATCTTACAGTAAGGAACCGGTCTTTTCAGGACGTAGCCATGACCTCCCACCAGTTAATTCAAAAGATATTGGAGCCTTATTCGCAAAGTCAGATTCTGTTCTCCATAGAAGATAAGGCATTAGGGCAGATTATGGTGCAGTATCAGGAAACGGATTGGGAATTTCTGAACCGTGTTCTTTCCGCGTATGGTGCCAGTGCGTATATTGCAGGCAATGAACCGGGGATTTATCTGAGAGTAGGATTGATGGATACAGAGGAGGATGCCGACTGGGATCTGCTTCCCTATGTTCTGCATCGTAATGCTGCGCCCAGAGAGACAAAAAAAGGACTGAAAGGGCAGATCTGCTATCAGATAGAGACATATGACATTCTTCCATTGGGAGAAAAAGTGCTTTTCAAAGGGAAAGAACTGTATATCGGAAAAATCGAAAGATTTTTCCGGCAGGGACTTTTTGTCAGCAGATATTATCTGTATTTTGCAGAGGGACTGAGGAAACTGAAATATTACAATCCGTTCCTCGGTGGAGTATCCATAAACGGGGTGGTTACGGCCGCCAGCAGGAATCGGCTTCAGGCACAATTAGAGACGGATGCTTTGGCAAATTACAGGAAAAAGTATTTTTTCCCCTTTTCTACAGTGGCAGCATCTCCGGATGGAAGTGGATGGTATTGCATGCCCAGACCGGGGGATCAGGTAAGGATTTTCTTCCCCACCGCAGATGAGAAGGAAAGCTATGCGATTGCAAATATTCAGGGAGATTCGTCACCTGCATCTGACAGTCCGATGAGCAGGCCTGATCTGAAGGATATTACCATGCCGGATGGAAAGGCTGTCCGGTTTATAGAAGGCGGAATACAACTGGCTGTTGGCGGAAATAAAGGAACTGTCACTCTGACAAATGATGGAAACGCCGAAATTGTTACCGATGATGACATTGAAATCAGCGCGGCGGAGGCAGTGTGTTTCAGCACGGATGGAATGATGAGTGTGACAGCGGGATCCCGGATACAGTTTATCAATGATGCGGGGGGAAATATTACCGTAACAGACGAAACAGTGAAAATCGATGCTGCTATGATTATCAACAATTAGCGGAGGGATATTATGTACAGTTTGCATGATATAGAAGTAAACGGGCTGGATCTGGCAGAGGTGTTGGAGTGTGAAATAGAATCCCGGGCAGGAGAGCATAGTACGCTGGTGATCCTTTCCCGTGTGACAGAAGAAGAGTTTGTATTTGAAATCTCAGATTGTCAGGATCTTGAAGTACTTCTGCGCGAAGGAGAAGGCAGGAAGATACTGTTCTCCGGCATCCTGACGGATATTCAGATAACGGAAAGCGGTCAGGTGAAGACTGTACGAATAGAAGGAAAGAGCCGCAGCTGGCTTATGGATCGGGAGAAACATTCCCGTTCTTTCCAGAACGCTAAGATGACTTTTCAGGAGTTAGCACAGGAAATACTGGCAAATTATAAGGATGCTGATCTGATCTATGCTGCTGCGGGAAAGGCGGTTGGAAGTCTGATCGTTCAGTATGAGGAGACGGATTGGGAATTCCTGCAGAGAGTGCTTTCCAGGGAAGGTATTATGATCACTCCGGACTGCCGACAGCCCGGCTTAAAATTATATGCGGGAGTTCCGGAGCTTGTGGAGTCAGCATTTCCCTGTCATATTCTGGATATGGAAAAGGATATGGACGGATATTATGAGCTGAAGGCAAACGGCAGAGAGGTGCATGCATCGGATTTTACCCGCTATACGGTCGTTTCAGAACAGCTTATGGGAATCTTTGATCCGGTCCGGATACAGGGAAATCCTTTTGTGGTTTATGCATGCAGATATTCCTTTGAAGATCAGGAGATGCAGGGAACTTATAAATTACAAAGTGCAAAGGGGCTTACAAGGCCTGTGATCTATCCCATGCATTTGATCGGGGTAGCGCTGAATGGCAATGTGGTGAACGTATCAGGTACAAAAGTGCAGGTAGCAATGGCAATTGATGGAAACAGCAGGAAACGTGCATTGTACTGGTTCCCCTATTCCACCCTGTCTGCATCCTCAGATGGCAGCGGATGGTATTGCATGCCGGAGGTGGGAGATGATGTGCGGATATATTTTCCTTCCAAGGCAGAATCTGAGGCAATTGCACTGAGTGCTGTAAGTAATTACGATGCACCGCAGAGTGGAGAAGATCGGATGAGCGATCCGGACAACCGGTATCTGCGCACCAAATCCGGGCAGGAGCTTGCACTGGCCCCGGGGTATATAAAGCTTTCCTGTGGAAAAGCAGCATCCGCAGTGACAATTCAGACGGATGGAAAGGTCAAAATACAATCTCAGTCTATGGTGAAGGCAATGGCACAGGAAGAGATTGCGATTCATGCGGAGGAGCAGGTGACGCTTCATGTATCGGAACAATTTATTATGCATAGTCTGAGCGGCGGACAGATTGTATCCAGCAAAGGCAACGTTATTATGCAGGGAACAGAAGTAATCGTGGATTAACATGTTTTGAAGGAGAGACAGATGGACAGAGAAACGGCTTTGCAGAATTACAGAGAAGCGGTATCGAGAAAAATAGCAGCATTCCGCAGCCATATGGGGGATTCTGTTCTGGAACATGCCGAGGATTGGGAGGCTGTGGTAGAAAAAGCCATGAAGCTTCTGGGAGAGCAGATGGAAAAACAGGGAAAGGAGTATGTATGTTTTTTGTATTTTTCTCTGTTGAAGTCAGATACGATCAACAGAAACTATCGGGTTCAGCTTCACGGTCTCGATATGAGCTGGTATATGGATAAGGAACCGGTTGAGGTGTATGTGGATGTAAAGGAATTGCTTACACCTTTGGATGAACTTTGGAATGAGTTAGTTTGTGCCAATCAGGGATATGGTGTCTCTGTCAATGAATATGACATTCAGAATCTGCTGTTTGATGAACTGACCATTATGGACAATATGATCTGTCAGGTGCTTCGCTATCGTCTGCGGGACTGGGAGAAAAAGGGAATCTTTGAGCCTGTTACCCGTTCTCCCTATTGGGTCCTGAGGTGGGGGGAATATCGTGATCAGACCGAAATACTGGTTCAGACGGACCGGGTGGAAAAGGATCCCGGCGTCTGGAAGACCGAACTGTCAAAGGCAGCCAGAGAGCCGGGAAAGATGGTGTTCAGTTATTGGTATAAAGGCACCTATGCAGACAGAACGATCCGGGACATGGATATGCGCTTTATTACGTTTGAGGAAAGCACCGTACAAAACATTGTATTTCAGAACTGCAATCTGGAAGGAAGCCGTTTCCCCGGAACCAGACTGACGGGATGCAGCTTTGAAGGGTGTAATCTGTGGGGGGCAGATTTTCGGGAGTGCACGTTTGAACAGACATCTTTTGCCGGAGCTGAACTTACTGCCGCTGTGTTCCCCGCAGAAAGTGTTCCGTTTCTGGAAATCAGTGCAGAGCAGCTTCAGGTAATCCGTCTGGACAGGGAGGAAGAATCATGAGGTATTTCTTTATTACGCAGGACAAAAATCTGCCGGGATCTATTCAGTATCGTGATTTTGATATCAATGGGAGCCGTCATGTGTTTTCTAAAGAGGACAGCAGCCAGTTGGACAGTGTTGTGGCATTGTATCTGGCAGGGGATGGCAACGAGGCCAGATGGGATTTTCTACAGCATCCGGTAACCATGTTCTCCAGAAGATTCCGGAATATTCTGGATGCGTATGAACCGGGATTGTTCTTCCAGGAGGTAGTTCTAATCCACAAGGAGAGTTCCCGGCAGTACCGGTATGTACATACGTTAATGGATCAGCTGGATGCGGTGGGAAGTCAGACGGAATATTATCCCAACGGGACGGTAAAGCGTCTGGTTTTAGACAGCGGGAAAATTGGACAGCATAACCTGTTCCTGCTGAAAGGGAACCAGAGAAAGGATCCGATTGTCAGTCTGCCTCTGGCAGAGAGCCTGCTGCGGCGCAGGCCGATGGGAATACACTTTGAAGAAGTGGAGGTGCAGTAAATGAGTGAGATACAGCCAAGTCTGGGAGAACTGGAGGATGCACAGAATACTGCCTATGAGAATTTCTTCACAGCGCGGGATGCTGTTACGGCGGCTGGGGAAAGAGTTGCTGCCGCCGATGAAGCGGTATGTCTGGCAGAGAAAAAGTATATGAACGGTGAAATCAGTGTGGAAGAGTGGGAGGCAACGTTACAGGAATTAAGCGATGCACAAGTGGCTGAGACAGCGGCAAATGAGAACTATGAAGCTGCGGCAGCGGGGGCGCAGGCGGCAGCGGAAGCGGTGGAGGCCAAAAAACAGGAACTTCGTGACAGCCGTGTAAATGACACCGCTTATGTGGTACATTGTGCCCGGATCGAGTGCCCTTTTGGTATGCGTGAAAGCTATCTGGCACTGGATGCTACCCATGGGGTACTGACGCACCAGATACCGCAGATGACGGTAAAAGATATGATTCTGAATACAAATATCATTAACTTCGGTGGATGCCACAGCAGGGAGAACCCTGATGTTCAGGCGGAGATTGAAAAAACCAACGCCATCATAGAATCCAAAAAAGACTGGCGGGACGATGTGGTGGGCTATTTCACAAAGAAATGGAATGAGCGTGTAACAATCATAAAAGCAGGGATCGGTCTTGCAAAAAAACTATTAGGGATGGAAAAGAAAGAAAAGACCGAAGAAGAAAAGCTGGAAGAAATGAGTTCAGATTTTGTTGGTGAGTGCAAGGCCCAGTTCCCCGCAGACGGAGAATGGCTGGAAGGGCATGAAAAGGTATTTATTAATGGGGAACCGTTGCTGTTGCGCAGATGCAGTATCATGTGCAGTTACGGAGGATGTGTAACGATCTTGCTTTCGGGACAGCCGGAATAGGAGGAAAAAGGTATGGAGCTTGCTTATCAGGGTCTTTTCATTCGACTTCCCTTTGAAGGTGCGGTTGGAGTAGAAGCATTTGAAATGAATGCGTCATTTAATGACCATGTCACATTAAGGCTGTTACTTCTGGTGGAAGAAGAAAAGATAGAAGCTCTCATTCATGGTATTGGGGATGGGGATGATATAGAGGTATATAAGGCGGAGGCTGATGGGCTTTTATATGCCGGAAAGATTACAGACGCTAAAATGGAGCAGGATCGCAGCCTGCACCTTTTGCAGCTGGAAGCAGCTTCTTATACCATGGAATGGGGGCTTGCACCGGTAAGCCAGAGCTTTCTGAACTTAGACACAACATACAGGCAGGTTATGGACAAGGTCCTTAAGAATCAGAAGGATGCGGAAATTCTGGACTGTGCTACCAAAGGTGCTGTGATTCCTGATTTCCTGCTTCAGTATGAGGAGAGCGACTGGAATTTCCTCGTGCGTCTTGCCAGTCATTTTCATACCTTTATGGTACCGGACTGCCGTGCGGCGCATGGACGGGCCTATTTTGGAATTCCGGATCTGGGGGAAGAATATGTCCTGAGCGATGAAGAGTTTACAGAGATCAAGGATATGGACCAGTATTATCGTCTGGGCAGAGAACAGAAAATCCTTCCGCAGGAAACCCTTAAATGGAAAGTGACTGCCAGGCAGGATTTCTGTCTGGCACAGAAGGTACGCTTCCGGGGGATCAGTGCCATTGTCACAAGGATACAGTATCAGACGGTAGAAGGAGAACTTGTACGGACTTATGAACTGAGCCGGAGAAAGGGTGTGTTATGTGCCCCTGAAAAGAATCCTCATATTTTCGGTATGAGCATCCCCGCTACGGTAAAAGAGCGTTCGGGAAATTGTGTCAGGGTGCATTTCCATATTGATCCGGAATATGATAATTCCCCTAATGTAAAATACTTTACTTATGCGATCGAGAGCAGCTTTATCTACTGTATGCCGGAGGTGGGAAGTCAGGTACATATTTACTTCCCCGGGGATGATGAGAAAGATGCTATTGCAGTTCATGCCATCCGGACATCCGGCGGTTCCTCCGCATCCGGTTATGGACAGATACCGGACAACAAATCTTTTTCCAATGTAAATGGTGCGGAACTTTTGATGACTCCATCTAAGGCTATCGTATCTGCCGATCAGGAAAAGCAGACCTGTGTCTATCTGGATACAGATGGAAATGCCCTTATCACAGGGAAGAAGATTTGTCTCCATGCGGAAAAGAACCTGATTGTGGGTGATCCTGCAGAGGAAGACGGACAGGCTTCCAGACAAATGGTGCTGGAGGCGGAGGAACTTACGCTTCAGGTCGGAGAGAGCGGCTCCCAGATCAACTTAACGGATGAGGCACGGATTATAGCAGCCTTTGTAAAGATGGATGCATCGGACCGGTCGCCTGCTGCAAATCCGTCTCTGGAAGAACTCAGATCATCTGTAACAGCAAATGATGAGACCAACAGAAAAAATATCAATGAAGATGTCAGCAATGAACTGGTGGAGAAATTCGAGGAAGGCAGAACCAGTATTCTGAAAGGGATCGTAAAAGTGGCTGCCACAGTTGCAACTGTGGCGGTAGCGGTAGCACTGACCGCAGCCACCGGCGGTGCTGCGGCAGTTATTATTGCAACCGTGGTGTTGGGAGCAGCTACGGCTGCATATGCTGTAGCAGATGTGGGAGAAGGAATAGACAATTACAAAAAGGCCCAAAGCGGTGATTTAAGTCAGGGACACAATTTCATGCGGGATGACGTATTCGGTGGAAACGAGCTCCTGTATGAACTGGTGAGAGCGGGTACGGAGATTGCCTTCGGTGTTGTATCCGGCTGTGCAATAGGCAGTGCATTTAATAAATTGATGACAGCAGAAAAATTCATACATCTTGCTAAGGAAGCAAAATGTCTGAAGGCAGTCATGCAGATAGGGGGAAATGTCCTGGATGGTATTTTTGATGATCTGGCACGGACAGGAGAGATCAATCCTGCCAGGACACTATGGAATATCGGGATAGGATTTGCACAGGGCAGTACCGGCAGTGGCATCCGTGACGGACTATTGAGTAAATTAGGTATTGAAGGATGTTCCTTCGGAAACCATCTCATTAAGACATTTCTGGGCGGTTTTATTGACACCGGCATAGATGGGGTGGGTTCTGCTCTGAGTGAACAGGACTTTGATCTGAAGAGCAGCCTTATCCAGAATCTTTTCTTTAATGGACTGGACGCTTTTATCAGCGATCCTGTGGACGCAGTCACGGGAATCTATGTCATTCAGGCTACGGATTTCCTGCTGGCCAGCGTGCCCTTTGCCCTGAAACTGGAACGGTCCTATTATTCTACCAATAATACGGTCTCTGTACTGGGGCTGGGATGGAAATTCCCATATGCCAGCAGGATATATCGGGATACAAGGGATGTGGAGCATACCCGGGTTCATCTGGAGACCATCACGGGTCATTCTGTGTGCTACGAGGAGCAGGATGGCCGTTGGGTGAACCAGAGCAAGGGAGCATCCAGATTCCTGATGGAAGTACAGGAGGCAGAGATAACCGGACAGGAGCGGTATGTGCTTACGGATGTGGTGGACCATACCCTGAGTGTTTATGATGCCAGAGGACTGCTTCAGTCTGTGGAATATCCAAATCAGCAGCGCTTAAGCTTTGCCTATGGAGAAGAGGGGCTGGAACGGATCGTTACGCCCCTGGGCAATGTACTTCAGGTAGAGTGCCGGGGTGGGCGTATTCTGCAGATTACGGATGAGATCGGACGCAGGACCCAGTATCGCTATGAGGGCGATCTTCTGGTGGATGTGGTGCATACGGACGAGGGGATTACCCACTACGAATATGATGAAAACGGACATATTTCTTCTGTTACGGATCAGAACGGAAGCTGTTATCTGGAGAACGAGTATGACGTGAAGGGCAGGGTCACCCGTCAGAACTTTTCAAGCGGTGTGTACCAGATCTTTACTTATGATGATACTCATCGCAGGAATACCATTTATTACAGCGAAACCGGCAAGACGGAGATCTATGAATACAATAACCGGTTTCTGAAGGAACGGGTAATTTATGAGGATGGTTCGTTTCAGACCTATCAGTATTCGGATGACAACTTAAAGGTGGAAGAAATCAGTCGTCTGGGCAGCAGGAAAGAGTGGGAGTACGATGCCTATGGAAGAAGCATCCGGGAAAAATTCCCGGATGGCTTTGAAGTGCACCATGAATATAATGAGCACCATGATCTGGTACATACATGGGACAGCGACGGAAGAGAGACCCTCTATACTTATGACCAGGAACACAATCCGGTCAGGACGATGGAAAAGATCAAAGAGGGCAAATGGAAAGAAACGGCCCGGAAGTATGATTTCAGGGGAAGATGCATTCTGGAGCGGGATGCCCTCGGAAACGAAAGCCTTAAGGAATATGAAGCCAGCCGGGCATACCCCAGCCGTGTCATTACGCCGAAAGGGGAGGAGACTGCCTACGGCTACGATACCGTAGGCCGCAGACTGTCCATCAGCAATACTTACGGCACGGTGGAGCTGGCTTACAATTCCAGGAACTTTGTCACCAGCCGCATCGACGGGGAAGGCTACACCACCCGCAGATTCTATGACCGCATGGGCAATCTGACCACTTACTATCCACCCGTGCAGTGGGAAAAGAAAGAGAGCGGCTATGAGTACCGCCACGATTTTCTGGAACGTGTGGTAGATACCATATCTCCCCTGCAGGAACATCACCGTGTATTCCGTAACTTTGACGGGGACATCACCAGCCGGATCCATCCGGTCAGCTATGCCCTGAAAGGCGAAGAGGGAGAAGGAACCCGCTATGAGTACAATTCTGACGGGAACTGCATCCGTATCCTTTATCCGGACGGAGGCGTGGAGCGGAGATTCTATGATGCGGATGGCAACATGATCAAACAGGTACAGCCGGAATCTTATGATGCAGATTCGGATGACGGCAATGGCTACCGCTATGCCTATGACGCCTGCGGCCGGATGACAGAAGTACAGGATCCCGGGGGGAACATCCTGCACACCTACGAGTACAACGGGCACGGACAGATCCTCCGGGAAGTGGACGGCGAAGGAAAGGAGGTCCTCTATACCTATAATGATCTGGGCTGGAAGATCCGGGAACAGATAAAAGTGCAGGAGACCGATCCTGCGCTGTACCGTGTCATCGCCTATACCTATGACAGTCAGGGCAATAAGGTGGAGGAGGCCTACGGACAACAGGAAGTAGAACGGGACGGAGAGCCGGATGGCTGGCACCGGATCCAATTTTCCTACGATAAAAACAACCACCTAAATGTAGTGAAAGATGACTTTGGGGCAAAGATGCGCTACGACTATGACTGTCTGGGAAATGTAACGCTGGAAGAGCGTGTCATTGCGGACGGTGTTCATAGTGTCATTCATTATGCCTACAATAAAAACGGGTGGCTTGTTCAGCGGACGGAGGAAATCCAGGGCAACGGCCCGGTACAGGCCGCCGTTACAAGATATGCCTACGATGCCAACGGCAACCTGACAAAGATCACCACCCCGAAGGGCTCCGAGATCCACAGAAGCTACGATGCGGATGACCGCCTGACCGAGGAGAGAGTCCTTGACAGAAAGAACGGTATCGACAGACGGGTGCAGTATGTCTATGATGCGGCCGGAAATGTGCTGAAACGGACCCTTCTGGGAGCGGACGGGGAATGTCTGGAGAGCAGCACCCGGTATGACCTGAAAGACCGGGCGACCCACAGAACCAATCCGGCAGGAGGGGTGACCCGCTATCTCTATGACCGGAATGACAGGCTGCGGAAAGAGATCCGTCCCTACGGCTACGAGCCGGAGAGCGATGACGGGGCGGGGGTATCCTACACCTATGACAGCCGGGGCAACCGCATCCGCACTACCAATGCATTAGGCGAAGTGGTACAGGAACTTTCCTACAATCTGCGGAATCAGCCGGTCATCCAAAAGGATACGTTTGGAAACCGGACAGAACTTTCCTACGAACTGGACGGAAAGATCAAGGATGTCCGGCGTTCAGGGAACCATCAGCGTACCCTTCAGCAGTATGAGTATAATGCCAGAGGGCAGATCACGGGAGTTGTGGACGGCAACCGGAATCCCATTTCCTATGACGTGGACAGCTGGGGACGCATCACAGGCATTGGCTTTGCGGACGGGGGGAAGGAAGGCTATGAATACACCCCCGCCGGACAGATCAGCAGGACTATAGATGGCAACGGCAATGCAGTGCAGTACCGTTATAACAGTCTCGGCAAGGTCAGCGAGAGAATTGACCAGCTGGGATTCACAGAGACCTTCCGGTATGACGAGGAGGGCAATCTGTCCCTGCATATCGACCGGGATGGAAGACAGCTGCAGCGTGCCTGCAATGTATTCGGACAGCCTGTGTATGAGAAGGCGTCCGATGCGGAAGGAAAACATACCAACATCAGCACCTGGCACTATGACAGTCTGGGCCGGGTGACCCGTGCTGTCTGCGATGGAAAGTCCTATGAATATATCTACGATGCACATGGTAACCTGAAAGAGAAGCGTTCTAACGGGAAACGCTTAGTTTCCTATACCCATGACAGGGCAGGCCAGATCACGGAGATCAAAGATCCCGCGGGAGTCAGCACCCGGTATGAATATGATATTTTAGGACGCAGGAGCCGTATTTACAACAATGACGGACTGGAAGTGCGCTACGGCTATGACGCTTTGAACCGTATCAGCCGCATCCATTATGGTAACGGTGTGGAGACCGCCTATACCTATGACGGGGACGGTAACATCCGCACACTGGAAACCAGGGCGGGAGAAGATGTCCTGCTCTCCTTTGCATACCGGTATGACGGCAACGGTAACCGCACGGCGAAGACAGGCACACAGGCGACTCTGGGCGGCATTACTTCTGAAATCACCACAGGGAATAATGCGCTGGATATCTCCTACAATTATGATGTCCGGGGACAGCTTCTGGAAGAGCGGCGGAACGGCGCTTCTGTTTCGTATACCTATGACAAAGCCGGAAACAGAATCCGGAAGACGGATGCACAGGGAGAAATTCGTTATCTTTATAATGCGAAGAACCAGCTTACCGCAGAAGAGAGCCCTGCCGATAGAAAACAGTTTTCTTATGACCGCCAGGGCGGTATAATAGAGGAGAAAAATGCAGCCGGGACCCGCCTGTTCTCCTATAACAGCCGCCATCAGCAGACGCGGGTGGAAACCGAAACCGGCAACGTGCAGGAGAACCGCTATGACGCGGAAGGACTGCGCTTTGAACTGCTGGAAAACGGCAGGAGAACCAGCTTTGTATACCACGATGGAGAACTTCTGCATGAGGAGGGAAGAGAAGAGCAGAAGACCAGTTATCATCTTGGGACAGGAATGGAAGCGTTCCAAAGAGGACAGGAACTGTCCTACTACCACAGGGACGAGCAGTTAAGTACGGCACTTGTTACCGATGAACAGAGAAATGTTCAGAACAGCTACCAGTATGATGCCTTTGGCATACCCCTTGAGACCACAGAGCAGCTGAATAACCGCATCCGCTATACGGGTCAGCAGTATGATGAACTGACAGAGCAGTATTACCTGCGTGCAAGGTATTATAATCCGGTTGCCGGGCGGTTCATGCAGGAGGATGTATACCAGGGGGATGGACTGAATCTGTATGCGTACTGCGGGAATAATCCAGTGGTGTATGATGATCCGAGTGGGTATAAAAGGAAAGCTTGTCCTCCGCAAGGGAAAATTAGTGAGAGTGTTGATGAGGGTGACCGTAAGACACAAACGTTTGATATTGTTGAATATGGCGATAAAACCCCTGGGTTAGAAAATCATCATGGAGTTTTGGATGTATGGGCAACTCATAATATTGATGGATATAAGTCAAGGGCAAGTAGATCTACAACAATAGCATTAACACCAGAACAGCATGCAGCTACAAAATCAGTATATAGAGATTGGTTGTATGAGAGAACTGGTAATAAAGTAGGAGGAAAAGTTGACTGGACAAGTGTATCACCGCAAGAAGTACAAGCATTGGCGGAAAGGATGTTTGACGCAGCAAATGTTCCTTTATCTGCAAGAAATGATTATTATAGAGAATTTAATCGCTATATTTATGGATTAGTAGAGAGGAATTAGAAATGGATATTTTGAATATGCTTGATAAAATTAGAAACACTCAAGGATGTATTGTATATAGTCCTTGTGGTTTGCCAATCTTAAGTGAAGGAGTTGATTTGCCTAATGATTTAAAAGTGTTTTATGAGAATTGTGGAGGTGTGTCTTTCTTTACTGATAGTGCGTATGGGTTTAGGATTGTAAGTCCAGAAGAAATGGTATTAGCAAACCCAATTATCGTTGGTGAACTTTGTGAGGAAGATATATCATCAGGGTGGTATATTATTGGTAAAGATATCGAAAACAATTATATTACTATTGATCTGGCAAAAGAAAGATTAGGAAGGTGCTATGATAGCTTTTGGGACAGACACGGTGTGGTTGGAGAATGTGCTATTGTTGCACAAACTTTTACGGAATTAATATCGCAGTTGTATAGTAATCAAGGTAAAAGCTTATTCTGGTTAGATGATGACTTTAATTCTTTAGGTGATGCTTATGATGAAGTATAATGTCTAATTATGTCTCAATTTAAGGTCATTTGAAGTCAAAGCTGAATATTGTTGTCATTAGAGACGTAAAACGCATTGTTTTCATAGCACATAGTGCTGTGGAGACAATGCGTTTTTTCTTGTGCGCCTGGGGCGCACGTTTCTAACCGGTGCAAGTCCGGAATCCGCCCGGTAGTGGGAAGGATATAGCCGAAGGCAAGGGTGTCCATCGTGAGGTGGAATCCGAAGAAAGCCGGATGTGGGGAACCTACTAACCCATGGGCAAATCTCTGGTCTGACAAACAGAAATCACATATAAGGCCATGCATGAGGGTAAGGTTGCAAGGCAAACCAAAGCCCGATAACTACACGGAATTCTGGGCAGACGAAGCCGCATCTTTAATAATGGCGGACTGGAAGTGTGCTACGGCTATGATGCTTTGAACCGCATCCGCCATATCCGTTACGGCAATGGGGTGGAGACTGCTTATACCTATGATGGTGACGGTAACGTCCGCACTCTGGAAACCCGAGCAGGTAAAACTGTCCTGCTCTCCTTTGCATACCGGTATGACGGCAACGGTAACCGTACGGCGAAGACAGGCACACAGGCGACTTTGGGCGGCATCATATCAGGAAGCAATGTGCTGGATATCTCTTATGCTTATGATGTCCGGGGACAGCTTCTGGAAGAGCGGCGGAACGGCGCTTCTGTTTGCTATGCCTATGACAAAGCCGGAAACAGAATCCGGAAGACGGATGTACAGGGAGAAATCCGCTATCTTTATAATGAGAAGAACCAGCTAATTGCAGAGGAAAGCCCTGTCGATAGAAAACAGTTTTCTTATGACCGTCAGGGCGGTATAATAGAGGAGAAAAATGCAGCCGGGATCCGCCTGTTCTCCTATAACAGCCGCCGCCAGCAGACAAGGGTGGAAACCGAAACTGGCAGCGTGCAGGAGAACCGCTATGATGCGGAAGGCCTGCGCTTTGAACTGCTGGAAAACGGCAGGAGAACCAGCTTTGTATACCACGATGGAGAGCTTCTGCAGGAGGAGGGAAGAGAAGAGCAGAAGACCAGTTATCATCTCGGGGCAGGGATGGAAGCGTTCCGCAGAGGACAGGAACTGTCCTACTACCACAGGGACGAACAGCTAAGTACGGTATTTGTTACTGATGGACATAGAAATGTTCAGAACAGCTACCAGTATGATGCCTTTGGCATGTCTCTTGGAACCACAGAGAAGCTGAATAACCGCATCCGCTATACGGGACAACAGTATGATGAACTGACAGAGCAGTATTACCTGCGGGCGAGGTATTATAATCCGGTTGCCGGGCGGTTTATGCAGGAAGACGTCTATCAGGGGGATGGACTGAATCTGTATGCGTACTGTGGGAATAACCCAGTGGTGTATGATGATCCGAGTGGGTATGCAAGTACGTCAACAGGTAAAGCTTGTCCTCCGAAGGGGAAAATTAGTGAAAGTGTTGATGGGAGTGGTACTCCTTCAGAAAAAGTTAAAGTTCCCACAGTAAAAAGTGGAGAATTTAATGAGTGGTTCAATTCGCTAAGTGTTGATGAATTGGATGAGTTATGGAAGGATAAGTCAACAAGAAAGGCAATTGAAAGACAGTTGCGTGCTCCAGGGGGAATGCATGAATGGCATTTAGTGTCACGTGCACCACAGTTTAAATATTGGGGTGTTAATGCAGAGCAAATAAGAGATTTGCGAACAGTCATAAATGATGTTGAATTTGTTAATCCTGTGGGAAAACATGGTCAACTTGGATCAACAACAGCTCATAATGAATTATTAGGAATAATTGATTCGTCTAGTGATTATAGTATGTTTACACGTAGATTGAATAATTGGGCTAATTATCGACTTAAAGGTGGTATAGATACATTACCAGAAGGACTTAGAATAAAGTAAAGGAAGATTAAAATTATGGAAAAAGAAGGGTACGTATCATTGTGGATTGGAAACATAAAATCTGATGATGAACTTATGGCGTATGTTGAATTAGAATATACAGATGATGGAGACTGCATTCCATCAAAGTTTCTGAAGGATTTCAGTATTGATATTGATGATTTTGATGAAGATTTTATAGAAAGAGTATGCCATGAAAATAAAGTGAGTTCTATTTCTGAATTAATTTCAGGGTGTTCATATGAAGAGATTATTTTGCCCAAAATTGAGGAAAAAATGGAAGGACAATTCCAAGATAAAGTGAACTCTGCAATTTTATTATATAATTTTGATTTTGATGAAAAAATTGATAGAGTTAATACTTCTCAGTATACTTTTACTTTTATATGTTCAGTTAAATACAAATAGAATACTCTGTAGCTTCGAGTCAATTGGTTGTATATCGTTAAGTTATGCAACCAATTGTTTTTATGAATACATATCAGTCTTATAAGCGGCATTTCAGATATAAAATTGGTCAAAAAGGCGGTAATGCATTCTGGTAATTTTAATAGATACTTTTCTGTATATTCAAATCGTTGTACTCAAAGGACGGAGGATGACAGGACAGTAAGAAAGGTGCTCTATGCCTATGACCGAGACAGCAGCCTGATCCGGGTGGAGCTGCCGGAGGGCAGGACAATACGTTATGTATATGACAGTGCAGACCGTCCGGTGTGCAGGCTGGAAGAGGACAGGAAGCATGGGATCTGCCGCAGCCGGGTATACAGGTATGCGGATACCTGTGCCTTCGCATGGGAAGAACTGTACCCGTGAGAGGATAAGATAAAGGGACAGAATGCTTTCCTGATGCACTGTGAGAAATCTGACGGATATGTTCCGCAGGAAGCAGGAACGCCCATGTGCCGGGAGAAGCCGCAGCAGATCCTGCATTATCATGTGAAAAAGGCAAAGGAGATGTACAGCAGGCTCAAAGAGGTGTATGACGATCCCGGAATCCCGCCGGAGGGCAGACTGCCTGATCCGGGTGAGGAGGGCAGGGACTACCTGCTCACAGAGTACAGGCATGACTTCAGGGGCAGCCTGACAGACAGGAGAGACACCCTGGGCAGCCGGTGGCATTACGGATATGACGTGGAGGGCAATCCCGTCAGCATAAAAGGACCATCGGGAGCAGAGACACGGTTTACCTATGACAGTCTGGGCAGGGAGAAATCCCGGATAAACGGTGAGGGAGAGACAGAGTACAGCCTCGATTATGATGCCATTGGAAGAGTCACAGCCCGTACAGACGGAGAAGGAAATACCACAAGGTATGAGTACCATCCGACAGGAAAAGTGACAGTCGTGTCAGAACTTGACACAGCCGCAGACTACAGGGCGGAATATGATATATGGGGCAGACCGGACAGCGAGACGGACGGCAGCGGGAACAAAACCCTGTATGAAAAGGACCTGTGGGGCAGGGTAACGAAGGTGCCCCTTCCTGACGGCGGCACAGAGCATTATGAGTATGACTATGCCGGCAATGTGGTAAGTGCCACAGATGCCATGGGAAAGGAAACGAGATTCACCTATCAGGCAGCCGGCAGGGTGGAGAGAATCCGCAGGGCAGATGGGGCAGTGAAGTATTTTGGCTACGATGCAGAAGGCAGGTGCAGCTACCGGCTTGATGAGAACAAAAACCTCATCAGGACCACCTACAACATGGACGGCAATCCGGTGCTCATGACAGGAAGCAGGAATGCAGGCATCAGGAATGCCATGGCGGATAACCGTCAGAACGCAGAACCCGAAATACGAAGCGTCTATACGTATGATGAACGCGGATTCCTCACCAGTGCTTCAGAAGGCGGGACCGTCTACCATTACACAAGGGACAGCGAAGGAAGGATCCTGACCAAGAGCGCATGGGGAAAGACACTGTATGAGGACAGTTATGACCGGGACGGCAGGCTTCAGGAGTCGTCAGACGGCAGGACGCGTATATCCTACAGTTATGACCGGGCAGGCAGACTGACACACGTGTCATCTGACAGCGGTGCAGGTGCAGAATACCATTATGACCGAAACGGCAGTCAGACACAGGTACTGTATGCAAATGGAATGAGAACCTCATACTGTTATGACAGCAGGAACCGGATGACCGGAATGGAGACGATGCTGCCCGGAGGAGAGCTGCTGTACCGTTCAGCCTGCACCTATGACCGGGCAGGCAACAGGACCGGCAGGGAGGAACAGTACCGGGATGCTTTTTCCGGTTCACTCCATACGGCGGTGACCACCTATACCTATGACGGCATGGGCCGGCTGACCGGGGAGGAACTGGACGGAAAACTGACCGGCTACAGCTATGACATGACAGGCAACAGGCTCAGCAGGACTACAGAGGGCAGGACAGAGCGTTACCACTACAACAGCCGCAACCAGCTCACAGAGCTTGACAGTGCCGCAGAAACAGTCCAATAGGAATATGACCATGCAGGGAACCTTACGGCAGAGAGCCATATCCCTCAGGGCGGAAGCATTACAAAGCGCATTGAATACACGTATGATGCTTATGACCGCAATACATCCGTATGTAGTGCAGGCTGTGTGCAGCAGAACCATTATGATGCGGAAGGTCTTCGTAATGCAGTCACAGAAAACGGCAGCACGACGAATTTCGTATACAGGAACGGCATGCTGTCAAGTGAACTGGATGCAGACAGGAACCCGGTCAGGGGATATGTCTATGGTAATGAATATATCAGCCAGAATAATGGTTCATCATCGGGTTACTATCTGAATGATGAACAGGGAAGCATCCGATACCTGACAGGCAGTGACGGAAGCATCCGGAACCATTACCGTTACAGTGCCTTTGGAGAGAGTATCACCGCAGAGGAAACAGTCCCGAACCGCTTGAAATATAATGCCCAGATGGCAGATGAACTGACAGGGCTTTATTACCTGCGGGCGCGTTATTATAATGCATCACTTGGCAGATTCACACAGGAAGATGTCATCTACAATGACGGACTGAACCTGTATGCATATTGTAACAGTAACCCTGTGATGTACAGCGATCCGAGTGGGTTTGCAAAAGAAACCTGTAAATCTAAGGTTGGCGGAGAATGTGATAGTGAGAGTGGTAGTGACTCTGTTAAGAATTGGAAAGGTCAAGAAGTAAAAGTTCCAGATGGACATATAATGAGTCCAAGAGACCCGAGCTTTTCTGCAAAACCGATTACAGAAGCAGGACCGTACACATTAGCTCAACGAGATGCGTTTCTTGCTGGAAATTCAGCAGGGACGAAACTGGCTCCACATCACAGGCATCAAATACCTGTAAGGGATGGAGGTGTGATAGATGAACTTCCAGGTCCAGGTCATCCTAGCGGAAATCAGCATACAGCGGGTTCGCCAAGTAGACATCCTGCAAAATCAATTTTTAATAGTGAGCGTAGTGGAAATGTATTAAGAGTTAATGAAATTACACAGCATTGGATAGATAAAGGAAATAGGTTGATAGAAGTTGAACCAGGAGTATGGATTGACCCTGGATTTTAGGAGGAAGATTGAAAATGAGAAGTAGAGGATATCCATGAACCTGGGAGCATAACAAATAAACCATCTTACGGTGGTCGCTTTAAAAATTGAATATTAGAAATGTTAAGGCTATGTAGTTGCTGACTTGATTTTATAACCTTGATTTCGAATCAACATAAGAGCCTGTTCTATGGTGATTTCACGATCCACTGGAGGAAGATCAGTTTTCTGGTAAAGTTCCGGATTATAGTTTTCTCCGTTTTTCAACATGTGGTATAATGCGGTAAGAAGCATTCTTGCTATCGTAATGATTGCTTTCTTGTGACCGCGACGCTTCTTGAGATGGAGATAGCGGTTACGCATTTCTGGATGCTTTGTGCTTTTAACAACAGCGTTAGCACACTGGACTAAAAGCGGTTTGATGTAGCATCCGGCCTTGGAAACCCGGACAGATTTTTTCTTCCCTGCGCTTTCATTGTTGGTTGGGGTAAGACCAGCCCATGAACATAAGTGTTTCGCCGAAGGAAAAGCCTCCATGTTGGTACCGATTTCGGAAATGATTCCGATGGCAGTGAAGTTACTGCTGATGCCAGGAGCGGTTTGAAGAATGGTAAGTTCCTGCTGATAGGGAGCGGCGAGCGCAAGAATGAGTTCTTCAAGCTCTGCTTTCCGGGATTCAAGGTTATCATAATGATCTTTGATGATCTTGAGTTTGCCGGCCTGCTCAGGAGTAATAAAGCCGTCAATGGCATCACGGAGCTCTGGAAGTTTTTTCTTCAAACTTTTGTAAACAAGAGGCTCAAGGTCAAAAGAAGTATCTGCGGGATTTTCCAAAAGCTTATCCAGTATCGCCTGAGCAGATTTGCCGAAGGTGTCCGAGACAACGTTTCCCAACTGGATATTGGAAACCGTGAGACAGTTCTGCAAACGATTCTTTTCACTTGATTTGAAGCAGGTCAGTTTGAAACGGTAGCGCATAAGGTCACGAAGCTGGCGGATGTCAGCGGGTGGCATAAAGCTTCCGGCAACAAGATCATGCTTAAACAGGTCAGCAATCCATTTGGCATCTTTCTTGTCAGTTTTCTTTCCACGGATAGCCTTAACATATTTGGGATGAGCAAGGACAATCGAACAACCCTTTTCGAGGATGTTATAAACAGGGATCCAGTATTTACTGGTAGATTCCATACAGACATCCTTGCAATTCCGGTCGATTAGCCATTGTAACAGAGTTTTCAGACCGCTCGTGTAGGTCGAAAACCGGTGGCTCTCGTAAGAAGTGATGCCTTTGTCGCTGGTAGAAGCGACACAGGCAACTACAAAAGTCTTGTGGACATCAATACCACAGCATATTTTGTACACGATTTTTAAAGCCATAGGGACTCTTTTCAGAACCGTGAGGTTCAGAGAATTATAGGGAAAGACGGCATTGACTGAACGCCTAAGCCATAAACGAGAATGTTTAAACAAAGATAAGATTACGTGCTCAGAGTCACACTTATTTGTGTTTGAAAAGGCGGACTACACATATAAAGATACGGTCATCCGGCAAGCCGGACAGCCCACTCACCTCCCCGTGATTTGTAGTGTACCGAGATCCCTATAAGAAGAATTATAAAAGAAAAGTAGACTCAGGCAACCGTTTTCATAACGTTTTGTGCCTGAGCGAAGCGAAAGGAATGGATATAAAAATGAATATTAGTGACTTTATTGAGAAGAATGATATTGCAATCTTAGCTAAAGCTGATTTAGGGAACCAAAGATTTGATATAATTAAAAAAGATGTTGAACTCGAATCATATGACTTGTTTGAGCAGTTAATTCTTTTTAACAGTGTAGAAAATTTAATGAAAAGTTTGAGTGGACAACTATTACCTAGAATTTGGACACAAGGTAATACAAAATGTGTGATTTGTCAACCAAATGATGAACAAATAGTAGCACTATTTTATGACAATTGTATGGATGCAAAAGATAATTACTTTTATGCAAAACAGCTAGATTCACAACTGAAAGAATTGTTTTAAATTATGTCTCTAGTATAACGTTCGCTAATTAACTGGACTTTTTACACAACAGAGTATCAACGATAATCTCCTCGGATACATCGATATCATCAAGATTGTATTTCCAGTGAAATACCACTGGCTCTGCGTTGACCTCAGCAAAATACAGATAAATGCGATCCACTAGCTCTGCCTTTGACTTAACACGTATTCCCCGGAGCATCTGTTTTGTCATTTTGCCGAAGAAACCTTCAACCATATTCAGCCAGGATCCATGCTTTGGCGTAAATACAAACTCAAATCTCCCCGGCACCGTAGCAAGGTACTTCCTTGTTTCTTCGGATGTGTGAACTTTCAGATTATCGAGCACTATACGAATCTTGTCACCCTCTGGATACTTGCTGTCGAGTATTTTCAGAAATTCGATATAGTCCTTGCTGTTGTGGGTCTCGCTAACCA
>OCHB01000236.1_pt1 | contig 91942 bp, 80 predicted proteins | sample 1538731 | NCBI WGS metagenome assembly OCHB01 (sample SAMN04571721, study PRJEB22368) | human gut metagenome | biome: human gut; material: stool | host: Homo sapiens | place: Luxembourg | collected 2012-09-20 | reverse complement strand
GGCGTTCTTTGGTGACTTTCTTTCGCTATTGAAAGAAAGTTACCCGCCGGAGGCAATCGAAGAAAAAACTACTGGGAAAATATGCCGCTGGAGGCAATAGAAGAAAGGATACCGTCGGGAAGGAAGCACAAAATTCCGCAAAAAAAGGATTGACATTTCTCTCATACCTGCTATAATCTGAAAACGGTTTTCATTTTCAAATCTGCGAGGTGACGCATATGACCTATATGACCCGGCAGCAGCAGGCAGTGCTGGACTGCATCGCCGCCTGTCCCGGCGGCTGCGCCACGGCCATGGTGCTGGCGGACCGGCTCCGCAGCGGCGGGCAGTCCGTGGGACTGACCACCGTATACCGCCAGCTGGAGCGGCTGGAGAAGCAGGGGCTGGTCCACAAGCTGGTGACGGATGAGGGGGCCTGCTGGCAGTACTGCGACTGCCACGCCCACCGGGACTGTATCCTCCTGAAGTGCGAGGTGTGCGGGGCCATCCAGCACATGGACTGCGCTCATCTGGGGGAGCTGTATCAGCACGTTTTGCAGCGGCATCATTTCCGCATCAACCCCCGCAGGACGCTGTTTTACGGTCTGTGCGACCGGTGCAGCGGGGAGGAGCCGTCATGAGGCGGCTGCTGGCGGCGGTGCTGGCGGCGGCACTGATGATCCCTGCGGCGGGCTGCACGGCCCGTCCGGCAGAGCCGGAGAGCGGCAAGCTGCGGGTGGTGTGCTCCCTGTTCCCCTACTACGACTTTGTGCGGGCTATCGGCGGGGAGGACGTGGAGGCGGAGCTGCTGGTCCCTGCCGGGCGGGAGACCCACAGCTTCGAGCCAACGCCGCTGGATGTGATCCGGCTGTCGCAGGCGGATGTGTTCGTCTACAACGGCGGGGAGAGCGAGTACTGGGTGGAGGAGATCCTGGATTCCGCCGGGGAAGAGATCCCCTACACTCTGCGGCTTATGGACTATGCCCAGCCGCTGGAGGAGGAACTGGCGGAGGGAATGCAGGGAGCGGGCCACGACGACCATCATGACCACGATGACCATCATGACCACGATGACGGCCATGAGGACGAGGTGGAATATGACGAGCACATCTGGACGTCACCCCGTATTGCCATAGGGTTGTGTCGGGCCATTGCCGAGACGCTGCAGAAGGCCGATCCGGAACACGCACAGAACTACGCCCGGCGGCTGGAGACGTATCTGGCGGAGCTGTCGGAGCTGGATCAGGCCTTCACAGAGGTGGTGGCCGGTGGGAATCGGCACATGGTGGTGTTCGGGGATCGGTTCCCGCTGCTGTACTTCTGTAAGACCTACGGGCTGGAGTACCGGGCGGCCTTCCACGGCTGTGCCGGGGATACGGAGCCGTCGCTGGCTACCCTGAAATATCTCATTGATAAGGTGCAGGAGGAGGGCATCCCGGTGGTGTATACTATCGAGCTCAGCAGCCAGAAGGTGGCGCAGGCCATTGCCGAGACCACCGGGGCCAAGGTGCTGACCTTCCAGTCCTGCCAGACCGTGTCCCGGCAGGACTTCGACGCCGGGGCCACCTACCTGTCGCTGATGCGGCAGAATGTCGCTGCACTGAAGGAGGGACTTGCCTGATGGATAAGGAAACGCTGCTGTCCTGCCGGGACGTGTCGCTGGGCTACGAGGGACACACCGTGTGGGAACATCTGACCTTCTCGGTACATTCGGGGGAATACCTGTGTATCGTGGGGGAAAACGGCTCCGGTAAGTCCACGCTTCTCAAAAGCCTGCTGGGGCTGCTGCCGCCGCTGAAGGGGGTCATCCGGCGAAGCGACACCGCAGGGGCGGTGGGCTATCTGCCTCAGCAGACCCAGGCTCAGCGGGATTTTCCCGCCACCGTCAGCGAGGTAGTGCTGTCGGGCTTTCTCAGCGCCCGTGGACGGCGGTTCTTCTACTCCGCCGCCGAGAAGTCGCAGGCGCTGATGCACATGGGCAAGCTGGGGATATTGGAATTGAAGGATCGGTGCTACCGGGAGCTGTCCGGCGGACAGCAGCAGCGGGTGCTGCTGGCACGGGCGCTGTGCGCCGCCCGGCGGCTGCTGATCCTGGACGAGCCGGTGACGGGGCTGGACCCCGCCGCCGCACAGGATCTGTACCGGACGCTGGCCTATCTCAACAAAAATGAGGGGCTGGCCATCGTCATGGTGACCCACGACCTGCAGAACGCCCTGCAATACGCCGACACCGTGCTCTATGCCGGGCAGGGCAAGTGGTTCCACGGCACGACGGCAGAATATCTCGCCTCCCCCTACGGGCGGCGGTTCGGAGGTGAGCGGACATGACGCTGCTGCTGGAGATGTTTACCTATCCCTTTATCGTCCGGGCCTTTGCCGCCGGGGTGCTGCTGTCGCTGTGTGCGGCGCTGCTGGGGGTGCCGCTGGTGCTCAAGCGGTACTCCATGATCGGGGACGGGCTGAGCCATGTGTCCTTCGGGGCGCTGTCCGTGGCGCTGGCCTGCGGCTGGGCGCCGCTGCCGGTGTCCATTCCGGTGGTCATCGTGGCGGCGCTGGGGCTGCTGCGAATGACGGAGCGCAGCCGCATGGGAGCCGACGCCGCCATTGCGGTGGTGTCCGCCTCTTCGCTGGCGGTGGGCGTCATCGTTACCAGCCTCACCACCGGCATGACCACGGACGTGGACAGCTATATGTTCGGCTCCATTCTGGCCATGACGCAGGCGGATGTGGTACTCAGCGCCCTGCTGTGCGTGGGGGTGCTGGTGCTGTTCGTGCTGTTTTACCACAGGCTTTTTGCCATTACCTTCGACGAAAGCTTCTCCCGTGCCACCGGGGTGAAGGTGGGGCTATACAACACCCTGCTGTCGGTACTGACGGCTTTGACCATCGTGCTGGGGATGCGGATGATGGGCGCTATGCTCATCTCCAGTCTGGTGATCTTTCCGGCGCTGTCGGCCATGCGGGTGGAAAAGAGCTTCCGGGGCGTGGTGGTGCTGGCGGGGGTGCTGTCGGTGCTGGGCTTCTGCGCAGGTCTCACCGGTTCGTATCTGCTGAGCACCCCGGTGGGGGCCTCGGTGGTGGTGGTAGACCTGCTGATCTTCCTGCTGTGCTGCGGTGTGCGGCGGGTGCGGGACTGAGACTTAAAACGCTTTGGGCGGGACGCTGCGGGCTGCGGCGTCCCGTTTTCCCGCACGGGAGGGGAAAAATACCGGCTGAAAAAGCCGGTTTCGACGGAAAATCCCCGGAAAAGCTCTTGCAATCGCTGAAAAATCGTGCTATACTTACTGCATAGTAAGGTGGTATTGACTGGGAGTGGACGATTTGTCCGCTCTTTTTGTTGGTCATTTTTGCATCCTTAAAATATGGCGGACAGGAGGTTCCTATGGCAAAGAAGATCACCGAGCTGGTGACGGAGGTGGCGGCGCCTGTGGCGCAGGAGCAGGGCTGCACCCTGTGGGACGTGGAGTATGTCCGTGAGGCAGGGCAGTGGTACCTGCGGCTGTACCTGGACAAGGAAGGCGGCGTGGACATCCTGGACTGCGAGGCTGTGAGCCGCAAGGTCAGCGACCTGCTGGATGAGCTGGACCCCATCGAGGCAAGCTATATCTTCGAGGTGTCCTCCGCCGGAGCGGAGCGGCCTTTGAAGCGGCCCTCGGACTTTCAGCAGTTCATGGGCAGCCCCGTGCTGCTGAAAACCTATAAGCCCGTCAACGGCCGCAAGGAGTTCGCCGGGAAGCTGGCGGGCTACGACAACGGAGCCGTGGAGCTGGATATGGGCACGGCGCAGCCCCTGCGGTTTGAAAAGCAGGACATTGCGCTGGTGCGCCTGCGTGTGGAATTTTAAGCAACGACAGAAAGAATAGGAGTTACGATCATGAAATGCGATGAGATCTTTGCCGCACTGGCAATGCTGGAAAAGGAGCGGGGCATCCCTCAGGACTTTATGATGAACAAGATCGTTCAGGCCCTGACCACCGCCTACAAGCGGGACCACGAGGGTGTGGAGAACGTGGTGGTGGAGGTCAACGAGGAGAAGCGTGACCTGAAGATGTTCGTGCAGAAGGAGATCGTGGAGGAGGTGGAGAACCCCGGCTCCCAGATCTCTCTGGAGGAGGCCCGGCGCATCTCTGCCAAGTATGAACTGGGCGGTATGGTGCGCTTCCCGGTGGAGAATGTGGAGTTCGGCCGCATTGCCGCCGGTAACGGCAAGCAGGTCATCATTCAGGGCCTGCGGGAGGCTGAGCACGGCATGATCTACGACGAGTGGGGCTCCAAGCAGCATGAGATCCTCACCGGCACTGTGTCCCGCATCGATCCCCGCAGCGGCAACGTCTATCTCCGCATCGGCACCGGCAACGAGGCTACCGAGGGCATCCTGAGCCTGAACGAGCAGGTCAGCACCGAGAGCTACACCGAGGGGCAGCTGCTGAAGGTGTATCTGGTGGAGGTGCGCCGTGGCACCCGTGGCCCGCAGGTCATGGTGTCCCGGACCCATCCGGGCCTTGTCAAGCGGCTGTTTGAGCTGGAGGTGCCGGAGATCTTCGACGGCACGGTGGAGATCCGCTCCATCGCCCGTGAGGCCGGCAGCCGCACCAAGATGGCGGTGTGGTCCGCCGACGAGAACGTGGATCCCATCGGCGCCTGCGTCGGCCCCCGTGGTCAGCGTGTGGCTGCCATTGTGGAGGAACTCCACGGCGAGAAGATCGACATCATCAAGTACTCCGAGGATCCCGCCGAGTTCATCGCCGCTGCGCTGGCTCCCTCCGATGTGGAGGAGGTGCGTCTGGCGGACGAGGGCAAGGTGTGCCGGGTCATCGTTCCCGACGACCAGCTGAGTCTGGCCATCGGCAAGGAGGGGCAGAACGCCCGTCTGGCTGCCCGGCTCACCGGGTATAAGATCGACATCAAGCCCGTATCCCGGGCGGATGAATAAGTTCGTATCCTGAGAGGAGGCCCGTCATGCAGAAGGTGAAGAAGATCCCCCAGCGCCAGTGCGTGGGGTGCCGTACCAAGCGGGATAAAAAGGATCTGTTGCGGATCGTCAAGACCCCGGAGGGGGAGATCGTGCTGGATGCCACCGGCAAAAAGTCCGGACGGGGCGTGTACGTCTGTCCCGACCCGGAGTGCCTGCGGAAGGCCCGGAAGTCCCGTGGGCTGGAGCGTGCGCTGGAGACGACCATCCCGGCGGAGGTATACGATGGGCTGGAGGCCCGGATGGGGGAGTAATGGAACATATTTTATCAATGATCGGCCTTGCCAAAAAGGCGGGCCGTGTGGAGATCGGTGAGGAGCCGGTGGGCTCTGCCGCCCGCAGCAAGCACGCACGGGTCATTCTGGTGGCGTCGGATGCGGCGGCCGGCTCTGTGCGCCGGGCGTATGCCTTTGCACAGACGGGGGCCTGCCTGTGTCTGACCATCCCCGCCGACAAGGACGCTCTGGGCCGTGCGTTGGGCCGCAGCAGCTGCGCTATGGCAGCCATCACCGACGTGGGCTTTGCCGACGCCATCGTGAAAAAGCTGGCAGTCATGGATCCGGAGCACTATGAGCAGGCATCCCAGCGGCTGCAAATCAAGGCCCGGCGGGCCTTGGAGCGGCGGGAGGAGCAGGCCCGGCACGAGAAGAACCTGCGCCGGGGCAAGAAGCGCACGGCTCCCCCGGAGCCGCCGCAGCCGGTGCAGGAGCCGCCCCGTGAGGCGGCGAAGGAAAAGCCCCGGCGTCCGGCCCGTCCGGGCCGCAGGCGCCCCGCTGCTCCGCAGCAGCGGTTTGCCGGCTCCCGGCCGGTGAAAAAGGGCAAGGGCTCCGGCAGGGATCGAAAAAAATCGTAAGTTTTGTGCTTCGGCACATTTCGTAATCACAAAGATGGAGGTGGCTTTATTTGGGTAGCGTAGGAAACAAATATAGAGTGCATGAGGTGGCGAAGGACTTCGGAGTCCCCACCAAGCAGATCACGGAGATCTTGACCAAGTACGCCGAAACGCCCAAGAACCATATGCAGGTCTTGGAGGATCGGGAGCTGTCTCTGATCTTTGAGTATCTGACCCAGCACAATCAGGTATCCGGGATTCAGGTGATCTTCGCCGAGGGGGCCAAGCCTGCCGAGAAGAAGCAGCAGCCTGCCGCCAAGCCCGCCGAGAAGAAGCCGGAGGGCAAGGGGGAGAGCCGTCCCGCCAAGCAGGAGACCAAGCCCGTCTCCCGTGTGCCTCAGACCAAGGTGGTGGACACCCGCAAGGCCACGGCGGTGAATCTGGATAAGTACGACGAGAAGCTGCAGGACATGGCGGAGGGCCGCACCGGCGGCGGCCGTCGGGCCCAGCAGCAGACCCAGGGTAAGGAGAAGTTCCGCAACGGCGGCAAGCGCCGGGACAACGGTTTTTCCAATAAACGCAAGCAGGAGGAGGCGGATCGTCTGCGCCGCCTGCGGCTGGAGGTCATCAAAAAGACCCCCGTTACCGTGCAGATCCCCGATGAGATCAGCGTGGGCGAGCTGGCCAGCCGCATGAAAAAGACCGGCGCAGAGGTGGTCAAGTGCCTGATGAAAAACGGCGTCATGGCCTCCCTGAGTCAGCTCATTGACTTCGATACCGCCGCCATCATCGCAGAGGAGATGGGCTGCAAGGTGGAGAAGGAGGTAGTGGTCACCATCGAGGAGAAGCTCATCGACGACCACAAGGACAACGAGAAGGATCTGGTACCCCGTGCCCCCGTGGTGGTGGTCATGGGTCATGTGGACCACGGCAAGACCAGTCTGCTGGACTATATCCGCAACGCCCATGTGGCCAGCGGCGAGGCCGGCGGTATCACCCAGCACATCGGCGCCTATCAGGTGCAGATCAACGGCAAGCCCATCACCTTCCTGGATACCCCCGGCCACGAGGCATTTACCTCCATGCGGGCCAGAGGAGCCATGGTGACGGATATCGCCATTCTGGTGGTGGCCGCCGAGGACGGTATCATGCCCCAGACGGTGGAGTCCATCAACCACGCCAAGGCTGCCGGGATCCCCATTATCGTGGCCATCAACAAGATGGATAAGCCGGAGGCCAATCCGGAGCGCATCAAGCAGCAGCTCACCGAGTACGGGCTGGTGTGTGAGGAGTGGGGCGGCGACACCATTGTCTGCCCCATTTCCGCCAAGACCGGTATGGGCGTGGACAATCTGCTGGAGATGCTGACGCTGACCGCCGAGGTGGGTGAGCTGAAGGCCAACCCCAACCGTGCCGCTCAGGGTACGGTCATCGAGGCCCGTCTGGACAAGGGCCGTGGCCCAGTGGCCACGCTGCTGGTGCAGAACGGCACGCTGAAGCAGGGCGATATCATCATCGCCGGTACCTCCGTGGGCCGTGTCCGGGCCATGGTCAGCGACAAGGGCCAGAAGATCACCTCCGCCGGGCCCTCCGTGCCTGTGGAGATCACCGGTCTCAGCGAGGCACCTACCGCCGGCGCCACCTTCAACGCCGTGGCCGATGAGAAGCTGGCCCGTGAGCTGGTGGAGCAGCGCAAGGCCGAGGAGAAGGCTAAGGCCAACGCCCCTGTCACCAAGGTCTCGCTGGAGGATCTGTTCAGCCAGATCCAGGCCGGTGAGATGAAGAACCTGAACCTGATCGTCAAGGCCGACGTGCAGGGCTCCGTAGAGGCGGTGAAGGCTTCGCTGGAGAAGCTCAGCAACGACGAGGTGCGTGTCCGTGTCATCCACGGCGGTGTGGGTGCCATCAACGAGTCCGATGTGATGCTGGCCTCTACGTCGCAGGCCATCATCGTGGGCTTTAACGTCCGCCCCGACAACGCCGCCCGTGACTCCGCCGCCCGTGCCAACGTGGATATGCGGATGTACCGTGTCATCTATGATGCCATCAACGAGATCGAGGCCGCTATGAAGGGTATGCTGGCGCCCAAGTTCCGTGAGGTGCTGCTGGGCCATGCCGAGGTGCGCCAGACCTACAAGGTCTCCGGCGTTGGCACCGTGGCAGGCTGCTACGTGCAGGACGGTAAGCTCCAGCGCAAGGACTGTCAGGTCCGGCTGGTCCGGGACGGCATCGTCATCCACGAGGGTGTGCTGGCCTCCCTGCAGCGCTTCAAGGATCAGGCCAAGGAGGTTCTGGCCGGGTACGAGTGCGGCCTGACCATCGAGAAGTTCAACGACATCAAGGAAGGCGATATCGTAGAAGCCTTCACCATGGAGGAAATTCCCCAGTAAACGGGGGAGTGGCCCGTGGAGAGAGGTGTTCGGCAAGCACCGGCCTTTCTACGGACAGTTCGCAGATGGCCGTGGGAAGCCGTGATACCACACAGGAACCGCCTCCGGATGCGCTCTGACTCCGATTTCCCCCGCAACAGATAAACACAAGACCCAGAGGGCGGGCGCTTCGCCCGCCCTCTTTTCCACATCCAACGAAAGGAGAACCGTCTATGTCATCCAACCGCATCGGCCGCATCAACGACGAGATCCAGAAGGAGCTCTCCGCCCTGCTGCGGACCGTCAAGGACCCCCGTGTGACGGACTGTATGCTGACCATCACCCATGTGGATACCACCAGCGATCTGCGCTATGCCCGCATCTATGTCAGCGCCCTGAACTGCCCGGATGAGAAGGGACTTTTGAAGGGCCTGAAGTCCGCCGCAGGCTATCTGCGCCACGAGCTGGGCAGCCGCATCGATCTGCGCTATACCCCGGAGCTGCAATTCTTTGTGGACGACTCCATCGCCTATGGCGCACACATTCTGGATATGCTGAACCATGTCAAGCCCGCCGATCCCCGGAACGCCGATATCGTGCTGCCGGAGGATCGGGAGGACTGAGGAGGTGCCTGTTATGACCACTGCGGAAGCCGCCGCCCGTCTGGCGGCTATGGATCAGGTGCTGATCCTCACCCATGTCCGCCCCGACGGCGACACCATCGGCTCCGCTGCCGCCCTGTGCTGCGGCTTGCGGGCGCTGGGCAAAACGGCGTATCTGCTGCCCAACCCGGAGCTGACGGCCACCTACGCCCCCTATGCCGCCCCCTATGCCGCCCCCTATCTGGCGGAGGCGGATTTTGCACCGGCGTATGTGGTCTCCGTGGACATTGCGGCGCTGTCGCTGCTGCCGGAGAACGCCCGGCCCTATCAGGACCGTATTGCTCTGGCCATCGACCACCACCCCTCTCAGGAATTTTTCGCCCGTGAGACGTGTCTGGAGGCGGACAGCGCCGCCTGCGGCGAGATCGTGTACGATATCCTCCGGCAGCTGACGCCCCTGACGCCGGAGATGGCTCTGCCACTGTATGTGGCCATCTCCACGGACACCGGCTGCTTCGTCTACTCCAACACCACCCCCCGCAGCCACCGCATCGCAGCCCAGCTGATGGACTGCGGCATCGACGTGGCCCCCGTCAACAAGGCACTGTTCCGCACCAAGAGCGCCGTGCGTCTGGCCATGGAGGCCCGGATGGTGGCGGGGATGGAGCGCTGCGACGCCGGGCGGGTGGTGGTGATGCAGATCCCCCTGTCCCTGCGGCAGGAGCTGCACGCCACCGACGCCGACATCGAGGAGCTAAGCGCTCTGGCGGCGCAGGTGGAGGGGACCGACTGCGGTGTGACCCTGCGGGAGCTGCGCCCCGGCACGGTGAAGCTGTCCCTGCGGACCGGCCCCCGTGTCAACGCCACGGAGGTCTGCCGCCTGTTGGGCGGCGGAGGCCATGCCGCAGCGGCGGGAGCCACCGTCAGCGGCAGTATGGCTCAGGCAAAGTCCGCCGTGCTGGCGGCTATCGCTCAGGTCATCGGCCCGCTGGCCCCCTGAAAAGGAGTGACTATGGCCAACGGGATCATCATCATCGACAAGCCCGCCGATTGGACCAGCATGGACGTCTGCGCCAAGCTGCGGGGAATACTGAAAACCAAAAAGGTAGGCCACGCCGGGACACTGGATCCCATGGCCACCGGCGTGCTGCCGGTGTTTGTGGGACAGGCCACCCGTGGCGTCAGCTTCGCTGAATCCGGGGACAAGGAGTATCTGGCCGTCCTGCGGCTGGGCCTTGTCACCAATACGCAGGACACCTCCGGGCAGGTGCTGCACCGGACGGAGGAGCTGCCGGACCGGGTGGCACTGGAGGCGGTGCTGCCACGGTTCACCGGAGAAATTTCCCAGCTGCCGCCTATGTACTCCGCCATCAAGATCGGCGGCAAGAAGCTCTATGAGCTGGCCCGGCAGGGGAAGGAGGTGGAGCGCCGTCCCCGGCCCGTCACCATCCACGCCCTGGAGCTGGTGGAGCAGACGGCTCCCGGCGACTACGTTCTGCGGGTGCGGTGCTCCAAGGGTACCTATGTCCGCACCCTGTGCCACGACATCGGGCAGGCGCTGGGCTGCGGCGGCTGCATGGCCGCCCTGCGGCGCACCATGGCGGCGGGCTTCACCCTGTCCGACGCCGTGACGCTGGAGCAGGTGCAGGCGGAGGGCGAGGCCCTGCTGCGGCCGGTGGACTCCCTGTTCCGGGATCGTCCGGCCTATGTGCTGCCTACCCCACGGGCTGTGGCCCGCTGCCGCAACGGCAATCCCGTCTCCGTGACGGAGCCGCTGCCGGAGGGGGAGTACCGGGTCTACGACCCGGAGGGCGATTTTCTGTGCCTGAGCCGTCTGGAGGGCGGCGTGCTGACCTCCATCAAAAACTTTTTCGGAGCGTGAATGAATTTGGAACGTACTGTCATCGCCCTGGGCTTTTTCGACGGCGTCCACCGGGGCCACGGAGCCCTGCTGCAAAAAACGGTGCAGCGGGCCGGGGAGCTGGGGGCGATCCCCGCCGTCTTTACCTTTGACCGTCCCCCGAAGGAGGTGGTCACCGGCCGCCCCATGCCCCTCATCAACTCCCCGGAGGACCGGGCCGATCTGGCCCGGCGCATCTATGGCATTCAGCAGGTGATCCTGGCCCCCTTTGACGAGGCCATGATGACCATGCCGTGGCAGGATTTTATCACGGAGCTGCTGGTAAAGCGCCACGGGGCCGTGCATCTGGTGGCGGGCCACGACTACCACTTCGGCTACAAGAATCAGGGCGATCCCCGGCTTTTGCAGGAGAAGTGCCGGGAGCTGGGGCTGGGCTGCGACATCATCCCCAAGGTGGAGCTGGAGGGCGTTACCGTCAGCTCTACCTACATCCGCACGCTGGTGGAGGCCGGGGACGTGGAGCGGGCGGCGCTGTTCCTGGGCCATCGTCACTGCCTGACCCAGACCGTGGTCCACGGCCACCGGCTGGGCCGCACGCTGGGTATCCCCACGGTGAACCTCACCTTTCCGCCTCATGTGCTGGCGCCCCGTCGGGGCGTGTACATCACACGGGTCTATCTGCCGGACGGCACGTCGCTGGCGGGGGTCACCAACGTAGGCACCCGCCCCACCGTCTCTGAAGGCACTGCTGTGTCCGTGGAGACCTTCCTGTTGAATTTTGACGGCGATCTCTACGGGAAGCGCATCCGGGTGGAGTTCTGCCAACGCCTGCGGGACGAGCAGAAATTTGATTCGCTGGAGGCGCTGAAGGCGCAGATCCGGGAGAATATCCGCCAGACCCGTGACTATTTTGCCGCCGAGAGTACCCGTGGGTGAGGAGAAGGGCTTACATACTTGCAAACGAGAAGGGAAGTCCTGCGGGGCTTCCCTTCTTTTTGGCGGTGGGGGTGTTTTTTCAAATGTTTGATCGCCTCCGGCGGGTAACTTTTCCCATGAGTTGGAAAAGCGGGCAAACGAGCCTGCAAGAAAAGCATAGCGTACAGCACCGGGGTGTGCTATAATGGCCCAAACGGATCAAAAGGAGGACACCGCCATGCAGCATGAGATCACCACCAGCGCACCGCTTCTGGACGAAAAGGGCAATCTCCGGGAGCCGGGCTACGCCAAGCGCCTGCTGCCCATCTATCGCCGGGCGGACATCAAGGCTCCGGTCGCCCGCATCAAGGAATGGGACTACTACCTTGTGACCAACGACCATTTTGCCGTGGCGCTGACCATTGCCGACAACGGCTACATGGGGCTGGACTCCGTCTCCTTTTTGCAATTTGATGAGGGCTGGCAGGTGACCCGAAGCCCCATGCGGGCCTTTCCCATGGGCCGGACGGGCCTGCCGGAGACCTCCGCCGCCGGAGACACCGCCAGCAGCGGCAAGCGCCATGCGCTGGTGTTCCGCCATGTCCCCGGCGGCCGGGAGCTGACCTTCCGCATGGAGGACTTCCTGAACCGGGACACCATCGAGGGCCACCTGCTGCTGACGCAGGAGCCGGAGGAGTCCATGGTCATCTGCACGCCCTTTGACAAGCCCGGCCACTTCTACTACAACCAGAAGATCAACTGTATGCGGGCTGCCGGGACGGTGCGTATCGGGGGGCAGACATACACCTTTGACCCCGCCGACTCCTTCGGCGTGCTGGACTGGGGACGGGGCGTGTGGACGTATCACAACACATGGTACTGGGGCAGCGCCTCCGGGCAGGTGGATGGCGTCCCCTTCGGCTGGAACATCGGCTATGGCTTCGGGGATACCTCTGCCGCCAGCGAGAATATGCTGTTCTACGATGGCAAGGCTCACAAGCTGGGGCAGGTGACCTTCCACATTCCCATGGCGGGGAAGCGGGAGGACTATCTGGCCCCGTGGCGCTTTACCTCCGATGACGGACGGTTCGAGATGGACTTTGCACCCATTCTGGATCGGGCTGCCTGCACGGATGTGAAGCTCATCAAATCCGACCAGCATCAGGTGTTCGGGCGCTTCACCGGCACGGCCCTGCTGGACGACGGCACGCCTGTCCGGGTGAAGGACTTTCTGGGCTTCGCTGAAAAGGTGGAGAACAAGTGGTGAGAGGGCGACTGATTTCCCAAGAACAAATAAAAGGACTGCCGCATCCTTGCGGCAGTCCTTTTATGCGTATCATACCGGAGCGATTTTGTTTTTTACAGGCTCTCTGCGATGTGCCGGGCTACATACACGCCGCTGGCGCTGGCATGGGACAGGGAGTGGGTGACGCCGCTGCCGTCACCGATGACGAACAGGCCCTTGTGGGGTGTCTCCAGATTTTCGTCCAGCTGGACCTCCATGTTGTAGAACTTCACCTCCACGCCGTAGAGCAGGGTGTCGTCATTGGCGGTGCCGGGGGCGATCTTATCCAGCGCATAGATCATCTCGATGATGCCGTCCAGAATGCGCTTGGGCATCACCAGACTCAGGTCGCCGGGGGTGGCGGCCAGCGTGGGGGTGACAAAGCTCTCCTCCACCCGCTTGGGCGTGGAGCGCTGGCCACGGATCAGGTCACCGAACCGCTGGACGATGACGCCGCCGCCCAGCATATTGGACAGCCGTGCGATGCTCTCGCCGTAGCCGTTGGAGTCCTTGAAGGGCTCGGAGAAGTGCTTGGCCACCAGCAGGGCAAAGTTGGTGTTCTCCGTATGGAGGGCGGGGTCCTCGTAGCTGTGACCATTGACGGTGACGATGCCGTTGGTGTTCTCATTGACCACCACACCCTTGGGATTCATGCAGAAGGTGCGTACCCGATCCTGAAACTTCTCTGTCCGATAGACGATCTTGCTCTCGTACAGCTCGTCGGTGAGGTGGGCGAACACCTCATAGGGCAGCTCCACCCGCACGCCGATATCCACACGGTTGGAGCTGGTGGGGATCTTCAGCGCCGTGCAGACCTCCTCCATCCACTTGCTGCCGCTGCGGCCCACGGAGATGACACAGGTGCGGCCCTCATAGCGCTCCTTGTCGGTGGTGACGGCGTAGCCGTCTGCCAGCTTCTCCACGGAGCGGACGGGGGTATCGAAGAAAATATCCATCCGGTCCTTCAGCCCGGCATAGAGGTGCTCCAGCACCACATAGTTGATGTCCGTTCCCAGATGCCGCACGGAGGCGTCCAGCAGGTGCAGGTCGTTCTCCAGACACAGCTTCTTGATGCGGGTGTTGCCGGTGGAGTAGAGCTTGGTACCCTCCCCGCCGTTTTCCATGTTGATCTGATCCACATATTCCATCAGCTCCAGCGCCTTCTTCTTGCCGATGTGCTCGTGGAGGGTGCCGCCGAACTGATTGGTGATGTTATACTTTCCGTCGGAAAAGGCGCCGGCGCCGCCGAAGCCGTTCATAATGGCGCAGGTGGGGCAGTGGACGCAGCTTTTGACCTTCACACCGTCAATGGGACAGCGGCGGCGCTCCAGCGTGTGGCCGGATTCAAACAGCGCCAGCTTCAGATCCGGGCGCTTGTTCAGCAGCTCCCAGGCCGTATAGATGCCGCCGGGGCCGCCGCCGATGATAAGAACGTCATATGTCATAAGAGATTCCTCCTGTTCTGAAAATCAACACAAGTACTTTTATTATGCCACAAATTCCGCCGGAGGGCAAATAAGAATCCCTTCTGCCAGCTGCCGCTGCTGCTCATGACGGCAAGCGGTTCTTTTCAGCTGGGATGGAAATTTTCCTTTTCAACGTCGCCGGCCTGTGGTAAGATGAAGAAAACAACAGCAGCAACAGGAGGACAAGTCTAATGAGCTACGCAGACGAACGCTTTATCCAGAACTGCCGGGATATCTTGACCAACGGCGTATGGGACACGGAGTTGGAGGTGCGCCCCCACTGGGAGGACGGTGCGCCCGCCCACACGGTGAAAAAATTCGGCATCATCAACCGCTACGACCTGCGGGAGGAGTTCCCCATTCTCACCCTACGCCGCACCTATTTCAAGACCTGCATCGACGAGCTGCTGTGGATCTGGCAGCAGAAATCCAACAACATCCACGATCTCCGGGGCCACATCTGGGACAGCTGGGCTGACAAGACCGGCTCCATCGGTAAGGCCTACGGCTACCAGCTGGCGGTGAAGCACCAGTATCCGGAGGGGGAGTTCGATCAGGTGGATCGGGTGCTGTATGACCTGAAGCACAACCCCGCCAGCCGCCGCATCATGACCAATATCTACAACTTTCAGGATCTGCATGAGATGGCCCTGTACCCCTGCGCCTACTCCATGACCTTCAACGTGTCCGGGCATACCCTGAACGCCATACTGAACCAGCGCAGCCAGGATATGCTGGCCGCCAACAACTGGAACGTGGTGCAGTACGCCGTACTGGTCCACATGATGGCGCAGGTGTCGGGGCTGGAGGCCGGGGAGCTGGTCCACGTCATCGCCGACGCCCACATCTACGACCGCCATGTGCCTATCGTGGAGCGGATGCTGGAGAAGGAGCCCCGTCCTGCGCCCAAGTTTGTTATGGACCCCTCCGTCACGGATTTCTACCGCTTTACACGGGACAGCTTCTCGCTGGAGGGCTACGAGCCCCACCCCTTCGAGGACAAGATCCCCGTAGCCATTTAAGGAGGCAGTGATGGATGCCATCGTAGCCGTGGATGCCCGCTGGGGCATCGGGCGGGACGGCGGTCTGCTGTTCCGCATCAGCGCCGACCTACGGCGCTTCAAAGCCCTGACCATGGGCCATACGGTGGTCATGGGCCGCCGGACCCTCCAGTCTCTGCCGGGGGGGCGTGGCCTGCCGGGCCGCCGGAATCTGGTGCTGTCCCGGCAGGGGGACCTCGCTCCGGAGGGGGCGGAGGTGTTCTGCGAGGTGCAGCCGATGCTGGACGCCGCCGGGGAGGATGCCTTTGTCATCGGCGGAGCGCAGGTGTATCGCCTGCTGCTGCCCGTTTGCCGGAGGCTGTACGTGACCCAGATCGACGCCGACGGCGGGGCGGACGTGTTCTTCCCGGAGCCTGCGCCGGAGCTGTGGCGCATCACGGAGCAGTCCCCGTGGCAGGAGGAGCAGGGTCTGCGGTATCGCTATTTGACCTATGAGCGAAAGGATGGGACGGATGGAATATAAGCGTTTTGGCAGCCGCATGGTGCTGCGGATCGATCGGGGCGAGGAGGTGCTGACCCAGCTGCGCCGTGTGGCGGAGCAGGAGGACATCCGGTTGGCGGCTGTCAACGGACTGGGCGCCGTGGGGGACTTCACTGTGGGGGTGTTCCACACGGCGGAGAAGCAGTACCATGCCCACCGCTTTCAGGGGGACTTCGAGATCGTCTCGCTGGTGGGGACCATCACCACCAAGGACGGGGAGTTTTATGCCCACCTCCACATGAGCGCCGGGGACACGGAGGGTCGTGTGCTGGGCGGACATCTGAACGAGGCGGTCATCAGCGCCACCTGTGAGCTGGTGCTGGAGATCATGGACGGCACGGTGGAGCGCCGGTTCGATCCGGAGACGGGGCTGAATCTGATGGAATTTTAAGGCGGCTGCGGGAGCTTCTGCCTGTATCCGATGAAAGGAGAGGCCCGGCCATTTTGGCCGGGCCTCTCCTTTCAGGTGTTTTTCTCATGGAAATGGTCGTATACCGCACGGGCGGCGGCCTTGGGCAGCAACGCCTCCAGTTGCACAAGCTCCGCCTCCGAGATGGCCTTGACGCTCTTGAAGTGCTTCAGCAGCGCCTTTTTCCGCACGTCCCCTATGCCGGGGATGCCGTCCAGACGGGAGGTCATGGCGCTGCGGCTATGCTTTTCGTGGTGATAGGTGATGGCGAACCGGTGGACCTCCTCCTGCACCCGGCCCACCAGCGCAAACAGCGGCGGACTCTGCTGGATGCCCAGCTCCCGGCCCTCCGGCGTCACCAGCGCACGGGTGCGGTGGCGGTCGTCCTTCACCATGCCCAGAATGGGGACGTGGATGCCCATGGACTCCAGCTGCTGCTGCGTGGCCTGGGCCTGCAGATGGCCGCCGTCCATCAGCAGCAGGTCCGGCAGAGGGGAGAAGTGCTCGTCCCCGTCCAGATACCGCTGCATCCGCCGCTGCAGCACCTCCTGTAAGGCCCGCAGATCGTCGGCGTGGTCCAGCGTCTTGATCTGGAAGCGGCGATAGTCCCGCTTCAGGGGCTTGCCGTCCACAAAGACCACCATGGAGGCCACCATGTCCTGCCCCGCCGTGTGGGAGATATCGTAGGACTCCATCCGCCGGGGAAGCACCGGCAGACTCGCCAACTGCTGGAGCTGCTCCAGCGTCTTGTTGACCCGCTCGGCGTCAGAGGTGATGCGCTCCACCTCCTCACGGGCGTTGCGCCCGGCCATCCGCAGCAGCTCTGCCCGCTCGCCCCGCTGGGGGACCCGCAGAGTCACCCGGTGGCCTGCCCGGCCCGTCAGCAGGGCGGCGAGGGTCTCCATGTCCTCCACCGGCTCCGGCAGCAGAATTTCCGACGGCAGTGCGCCACGCTCCAGATAGTACTGCTGCAGCACCGCCGCCAGCACCGCCGGCAGGGCCTCATCGGCGGCGGTGGGGAATACCTCCACCTCCCGGCCCAGCAGATTGCCGCCCTCGATGTGCAGCACGGCGCAGCCGGAGCGCACCTGTCCCACGTACACGCCCCACACGTCCGTGTCGGCGCAGACCCCGGCAATGACCTGCTGCTGCTTGCCCAGCACGGAGATGGCCCGGATGCGATCCCGCAGAGCGGCGGCCTTTTCAAAGTTCAGCTCCTCCGCCGCATCCTCCATCTCCGTTTGCAGCTCCGCCGTCAGCTGGCGGTAGTGGCCGGAGAAAATGCGCTCCGCCTGCCGGATGCGGCGGCGGTACTCCGCCTGATCCGGCCCGCCCGGCAGACAGAAGCCGTCGCACCGGCCGATGTGGTGGTTCAGGCAGGGGCGCTCCCTGCCGATGTCCCGTGGGAACTGCCGGGAGCAGATGGGGAGCTTCAGCGCCCCGCACACCGCCTCGATGGCAAGGCGTGTCTCCCGGCGGCCGCCGAAGGGGCCGAAGTACCGGGCGCCGTCCTCCTCCGCCTTTCCCGCCAGAGTGAAGCGGGGGTAGGAGACCCCGGTGTCCAGCCGGATGAAGGGATATCCCTTGTCGTCCTTGAGCAGGATGTTGTACCGGGGCTGGTGGCGCTTGATGAGGGAGTTTTCCAGGATCAGCGCCTCGAACTCCGACGAGACGAAAATGGTGTCGAAGTGGTCCACCTGCGACACCATGGCTCTGGTTTTCTCATTGTGGGAGGCGGTGTCCTGAAAGTACTGACTTACCCGGTTTTTCAGCTTCTTGGCCTTGCCTACATAGATGACCTTGCCGGTTTTGTCCATCATCAGATAGACCCCCGGCAGCAGGGGCAGGTCGTTGGCTTTTTCCCTCAGCTCCTCCTTGGTCATGGCGCACCTCCTAACTGGCGTATTTTTCCCAGTATAGCACAAATTTTTTCAGGAAGGAAGTTGCATTTTCCGACAGATGCGGTATAATCATTCCATCGATTTGCAGAATGGGGGATATCCCGTGAAAAAACAAGCCATGACCCTGCTGCTGGCGGCGGTGCTGGTGCTCTCCGGCTGCGGCAGACAGCAGCTGCCGGAGGAGACCCCGGCGGATATGGGCCTTGCCGCCGTGGCGGCCATAGAAAGCCATACCCCGCCGGCGCTGAAGCTGACGGAGGCTCAGACACCCCCGGAGGAACCGGTGGAAGAGCCGGAGGAACCGGAGGAGCCGGACTGGTCCGCCGGAAGCAGCGACTACCCGTGGGTGCGCTCCGGCTACGCCTACTATATCCGGGTCAACCGCAGCGCCAACGTGGTCACGGTTTATACCGCCGGGGACGACGGACGATACTCCGTCCCCTACCGGGCCATGGTGTGCTCCTCCGGCGGCTCCGGGACGCCGCTGGGGGACTTCTCGCTGGACGGCTGGTATCGCTGGGAGTGGCTGGGGCTGGTGGGCGGTGTGTCCGGCCAGTACTGCACGCAGATCTACGGCGACTACCTGTTCCACTCCGTCCCCTATACGGAGCGGTATAACAAGGGCTCCCTCCAGCCGGGGGAGTTCGACAAGCTGGGGACCAGCTGCTCCCACGGCTGCATCCGCCTGCAGGTGGCAGACGCCAAATGGATCTATGACAACAAGTACGACATCGCCGGAGTGACCATCTACGACAGCGACGACCCCGGCCCGCTGGGAAAGCCCTCCGCCCCCTCCATCGGCGGCAGCGCCTATCCCGGCTGGGACCCCACGGATCCCGACAGCGACAATCCGTGGAACAAGTCGACGGATGTGGCACCCGAACCGAAACCCGAACCGGAGCCTGAGCCGGAGCCTGATCCGGAGCCGGGGGAGGCCCCTGGCGCGGGAAGCGACACACAGCCCGACCCGTCACCCGGCGGCGGGAATGTTGGCGGAGAATGAGAAAGGACCGACTATGAGGATCGTAATTAAAGTGGGAACATCAACGCTGGCGCATCCCACAGGGCGGCTGAATATCCAGCGCATCGAACTTTTATGCAAGGTCATGAGCGACCTGAAGAATGCCGGGCATCAGATCATTCTGGTGTCCTCCGGTGCCATCGCCATGGGCTTCGGCAAGCTGAACCTGCCGGAGAGGCCCAAGGACGTTCCCACCAAGCAGGCCTCCGCCGCCGTGGGCCAGTGCGAGTTGATGTATACCTACGACAAGCTGTTCACCGAGTATAACCACACGGTGGCCCAGCTGCTCATCACCCGGCCGGACATCGCCGGGGGCGGACAGCGGCGAGAGAATTTCCACGTGACGCTGGAGCGGCTGCTGGAGCTGGGAGCGCTGCCCATCATCAACGAAAACGACACCATCTCCACTGAGGAGATCAGCATCGGGGACAACGACACCCTGTCCGCCATGGTGGCGGCCAGCATCCGGGCGGATCTGCTGATCCTGCTGTCGGACATCGACGGCCTGTATGACAGCGACCCCCATGAAAACCCCGATGCCCGGCTTATCCCGGTGGTGGAGCGGCTGGATGACCACATCCGGGCGCTGGCGGGCGGCAGCGGCTCCAGTCTGGGGACCGGCGGCATGGTGACAAAGCTGCAGGCGGCTCAGATCGCTACGGAGGCGGGCTGCGAGATGGTCATCGCCAACGGCCACCATCCGGCGGCACTGTATGACATTGCGGCGGGTCAACCGGCAGGCACCCGCTTTCTGGCAGGGAGGAAAGAACTATGACCACATGGGATATCCTGAAAAAGACACGGGCGGCGTGGCCCAGCATCCGCAACCGGGACGCAGAGGGAAAGAACGACCTGCTGCGGGCCATGGCGGACAGTCTCATGGCCTGCGCCCCCGCCATTCTGGCGGAGAACCGCCGGGACATGGAGGAGGCACGGGGGACCATCAGCGATGTGATGCTGGACCGGCTGTATCTGGATGAAAAGCGGCTGGCGGGCATGGCGGAGGGCATCCGGGCCCTGACGGCTCTGCCGGATCACACGGGCCGCATCCTGTCTCAGATCACCCGGCCCAACGGCATGACCATCTGCAAGCAGCAGGTGCCCATGGGCCTCATCGCCATTATCTATGAGAGCCGTCCCAACGTCACCTCCGATGCGGCGGCGCTGGCGGTGAAGAGCGGCAACGTCTGCGTTCTGCGCAGCGGCCGGGAGGCCTACCGCACCGCCAAGGCCATCGTGCAGGCTCTGAAGCAGGGCATTGCCGCCGCCGGAGGGGATGCGGAGATCATCAACATCGTGGACGACACCAGCCACCAGAGCGCCGCCGATCTGATGCGGGCCAACGGGCTGGTGGATCTTCTGATCCCCCGTGGCGGGGCGGGCCTGATCCGCCGCTGTGTGGAGAACGCCACCGTTCCCTGTATCCAGACCGGTACCGGTATCTGCCATGTGTATGTGGATCAGTACGCCGATCTGCAAAAGGCATTGGCCATCATCGTCAACGCCAAGACCAGTCGCCCCTCCGTGTGCAACGCCGAGGAGGTGTGTCTGGTGCATCAGGCGGTGGCGGAGGAGTTCCTGCCCATGCTGAAGCAGGCGCTGGTGGATGACCGGCAGACCGCCGGGGCCGTGCCGGTGGAGCTGCGGCTGGATCAGCGTGCGGCGGCCATCATCCCCGGCACCCCGGCATCGGAGACGGACTTCGACACGGAGTTTTTGGACTACATTCTGGCGGTGGGGGTGGTGGACAGCGTAGATGAGGCCGTAGCCCATGTGCTGCGCCACTCCACCGGTCACAGTGACGCCATCATCACGGAGAACGCCGAGAACGCACAGAAATTTGTGGACGGCACCGACAGCGCCGCCGTGTACGTCAATGTCTCCACCCGCTTCACCGACGGCGGGGAGTTCGGCCTTGGCTGCGAAATGGGTATCTCCACCCAGAAGCTCCACGCCCGTGGGCCTATGGGGCTGGACGAGCTGTGTACCTATAAGTACATCATCCGCGGCAGCGGCCAGATCCGGTAAAAAACACATAAACGCATAGAAGAAGCCCCACCCGCATCAGGCGGGTGGGGCTTCTCCATGTGAAAAAGCGGGTCGGCAGTATCATTCCGGCCACTGGGGGCAGGTGCGGCGGATGTAGGGCAGTACCTCCTCCTCCGGCAGGTCCAGAGCGGCGGCCAGTTCACCGTAGAGAGCGTTCTCCGCCCGGCGCAGGTAGCGCTCGTCCATCTGGCTGACCTTGCGCCCGGTCCGCAGGGCGTGCTTGCGCCGGCGGACGGCGGAGCGGATCAGGCCCGCCATGCGGCGGCAGTCGTAGGAGGTGACGATCTGCTGATAGAACTCCTTCAGAAGACGCATACTGCGGCTCTCCGGCTCCTCCGGCGGCAGCTGGGGCAGCTGGGCGATGAAGTCCTCCGCCTCCTGCCGGCTGAGGATGGGGCGCATCAGCACCTTGGTATCCACCGGGGTCAGCACCGTGCCGCTGCGGGTCAGAGGCGTCAGCGTATAGTAAAGCTTGGTTTTGTCCGTTCCGGACAGGGAGGAGGGTCCCACCGCCGCTATGCGGCACACCCCTTCTCCTCCATAAATGACCAGTTGGCCTTCCGTAAACATCCCATTCAACTCTTTTCTCGTATACATTTTTATCCATTTCATTATAACACATTCTTAATAAAATGTAAGAAAAACTTTTTATCTCTCACAGATTTTCCGTGGGACACGGACTCTTGTCAATGAGACGGATATGGGGTATAATCAAGAAAAATTCTTCCGGGAGGTGCCAGTCATGGATAATGCACTGAATGAAAAGCTGGATCTGTCGGCCCTGCATCTGGGGATCATCTCCGTGGGGGCGCTGCTGGGAGCGGTGGTGACGCTGGTGGTCTGCATCTTGGCGGTGCGGATCATCACGGTGCTGCTGCGCCGGGTGCTGGGCAAGACCACGCTGGAGCAGCGGGTCAGCAAATACATCGTCAGCACCGTGCGGTTCGTGCTGTGGGTGGTGACGGTGCTGATCGTGGCTCAGCAGCTGGGCATCCCCGTGACATCGCTGGTGGCACTGTTCTCGGTGGTATCACTGGCGGTGTCACTGGCGGTACAGAACGTGCTGGCCAACGTGGCGGGCGGGCTGGTGCTGCTGGTGACCAAGCCCTTTACCGTGGGGGATTACATCGATACCCCCAGCGGGGAGGGAACGGTGCGGGAGATGAGCCTGACCTATACCTTCCTGGAGACCATGGAGGGCCAGCGGCTGGCAGTTCCCAACAGCACCCTGTCCTCCGGGAAGATCATCAACTACTCCACGCTGGCCACCCGGCGGCTCCAGCACAAGGTCACGGCCTCCTACGACGATGCCGCGGCGGACGTGCGAAGGGCCTGCCTGACGGCGGTGGGGCGGACGGCCAATGTGCTGGCTGATCCTGCACCGGTGGTGTACGTCAGCAGCTACGGCGAGAGCAGCATAGAGTACATCGTGCGGTGCTGGACGAAAACAGAGGACTACTGGCCGGCGCACTATCAGCTGCTGGAGGAGATACGCACCGCCTTTGATGAGGCGGGAGTGGAGATGTGCTACAACCATCTGAATGTACACATCATCGAGAAGAAGGAGGAGACGGAATGAACATCGGATTGCTGGGCTTCGGCGTGGTAGGCGGCGGCGTGTGGGAGCTGGCGCAGGAAAACCGGTCCTTGAATGTGAAGAAGGTGCTGGTGCGCCGGGAGGCGCCGCCGCTGGGCAAGGCGGCGGTGCAGGACGTGGAGGCCATCCTCCGGGACACAGATATCGACACGGTGGTGGAGGTGCTGGGGGGGTTGCACCCGGCCTATGAATGGATCTGCCGGGCGTTGGCGGGGGGGAAGAACGTGGTGACGGCCAATAAGGCAGTCATCAGCGCCTACTACCGGGAGCTGACGGCGCTGGCTTGTGAAAACAGGGTGGCGCTTCGCTGTACGGCGGCGGTGGGCGGAGGTATCCCATGGCTGGTAAATTTGCAGCGCTGCCGCCGGGTGGACACCGTGACGGAGGTGGGAGGCATCATGAACGGTACCACCAACTTCATTATGGATGCCATGGCCCGGCAGGGGGCGGATTTTCCCGCTGTGCTGCAGCGGGCGCAGGAGTTGGGCTATGCCGAGGCGGATCCCAGTGCTGACATCGACGGCGACGACATCCGTCGGAAGCTGACCATCTCCGCCAACATCGCTTTTGATGCGCTGCTGCGGGAGGAGGACATCCCGGCCTTCGGCATCCGCACCGTCACCGGGGCGGATGTGGCGGACTTCCGGGCTCATGGCTTCACCTGTAAGCTGCTGGCCTGCGCCCTGCGGACGGAGACGGGCGTGGCCGCCTATGTGGAGCCTGCGTTGGTGGCGGAGGGCGAGCCGGAGGCGGCGGTGCCGGGGAACTATAACCTCATCTCCTGCACCGGGGAGCTGCTGGGCCGCCAGAGCTACTTCGGGCAGGGAGCCGGACGGTATCCCACGGCGGCCAATGTGGTGCAGGACTGTCTGGATCTGCTAACAGGAGAGGACGGCTTCTACACGGAGACGGCCCGGCCCATGGCGGTGGAGGCCGATGCCGTGGCGCATCCCTACTATGTCCGAACCCAAGCGGCGGATCCGTGGCTGGAGAGCGTCACGGCGGACCGGTGGGATAGCGGCGTCATCACCGGGGCCGTGCCGGTGGGGCAGATGCTGCGCTGGGCGGCGGCCCAGCGGCAGCGGGATCCCGGATGCTTCGTGGCGGGCATCCGGTGACGGTTTTTCGATGTTTACGGAAAACTTCATAGCCTGTTCAAATAAACGTAAAGCGTCTGTGGTATAGTAAGAGCATCCCAATACACGGAGAATAATTCTGACATGGAGAAAAGGCATTTTACGGAAAACCAGAAAAAGCTCATCGGCGGGGTGGCGATCGTCATATTTGTGGTGTTCAGCGCTGCTATCTGCTGGTTCGTGGGGCGGCCCATGGGGGAATTCGTGTCCGAGCCGGAGAAATTCCGCCTGTGGGTGGAGAGCCACGGCCTGTGGAGCCAAGCCGCCTATGTGGGCATGGTATTTTTGCAGGTGCTGGTGGCCGTCATCCCCGGCGAGCCGCTGGAGATCAGCGGCGGCTATGCCTTCGGCGCCGTACAGGGTACGGTGCTGTGTATGCTGGGGGCCGTTCTGGGCAGCGTGGCGGTATTCGCTTTTGTGCGGCGGTTTGGCCGGGAGCTGGTGGAGGTTTTCTTTCCTAAGGAAAAAATCGAGTCTCTGCGTTTTTTGCAAAGCTCTCCCAAGCGGGAACTGCTGTTCTGGCTCGTATTCGTTGTGCCGGGGACGCCCAAGGATCTGCTGTGCTACTTTGCGGGGCTGACCGATCTGTCCTGGGGCAAGTGGCTGCTGATCTGTTCGTTGGGGCGTGTCCCCTCCATCGTCACCTCCACCGTGGGCGGAAACGCTCTGGGTGGAAAAAACTACCTTTTTGCCATTCTGGTGTTTGCCGGAACGTTGGCAGTCAGCGCCATAGGGCTGCTGATCTACCGAGGCCTATGCCGTAGGCACGAGAAGAAGCAAAACGGCAAAACGTAAAAAAAGCATCCCCTGACCTGCTGGTCAGGGGATGCTTTTTTACTTAGTGTCCTTTTTTCGGGCCAGCTCCGCCAGTTCCGGGAATTTCTTGGTGATGTAGCTGTAGCTGCCCCGGCCATGGGGGACCAGACAGCCGCTGCAATCCTTGATGCCGTCGCCCACATAGGCGAAGTTGCCGCCGCACTTGTCGCCCAGAGCATAGAGGGGACAGTAGCAGAACAGACAGTTGAAGTCCTCCGGCTTGGCTGTTTTGTGACAGGGGAAAAATTCGCACTGAGTGTGCTGGAAGAAAGAGTAATGGCACTCCTCCGGCTTGGTGGAAAGGGGCTTATCCATGGGGTGACCTCCGTTTCAAGTGATCCGTGGGCCGCAGGGCTCACGGAATGAGTTTCATGGGTGGATAGGCTCATGGGATTGATAGAACCTACGAGCCGATACCATCATACCAGCTTCCGCAGGGAACGTCAAGTGCGGTTGACATAATGTGAAGCTGAGGGCTGCACCGTTTCCCCGGAGGCTGCCCTATATGCATCCGGAGCGCTGCGGGGATGCCGCAGCGCTCCGGTAGCTTTCACGCCGAATAAATCAATTTTTTAGTTTCGTTGGATCGATTGCTCTACATGATATAATGAAGCTGCCCACAAAGGCACTTTATCAGCGGCAGCCGTGATCCCGGAAATAGGGGATCTTGGGCAGCTGCCACAGCAGGAGCATCCCCAGCCCATAGCAGGCGATGGCCTCTCCGGCGCCTACGGTCAGGCCGTTGATGGCCCATGTGGCGGGGAAGGCGGCGGTAAGGCCCGTCTCCTCATAGGCGATGACAGCCCCCACCAGCAGAGTGTTCAGCACCACCGGCGGCAGAGGGGCCAGCCACTTTTTCCGGCATCGGGCCGTCAGCAGGGCGGCGATGAGGGTGGCCAGAGATCCCACGATCAGGTCCAGCAGACCATAGGGACTCAGCACATTGGTGATGAGGCATCCGGCGAACAGGCCCCAGACCGTCTCCGGAAAGAAAAAGGGGAGTACGCACAGCGCCTCAGAAAAGCGGCATTGCACGACTCCGAAGGTCAGGCTGAACACGGAGCTGAAAAGACTCAGTACGGCGTAGGCGGCGCCCACGGCGGCGGCCCGTGTCAGGTGTTGGGTTTGTAGCTTCTGCATTTTTGGTATCCTCCCATTTTTTGTTTAGAGAACGGCGTGAACCGAACGAACGCCGCCAGCGGCGGCGCTTGGACAGGGAGGGCCCCTGTCGCAGGGAGTATACCACATCCGGCGGCAAAAGGGAAGAACTTTTTCCGGTTTGGTCTGTGGGAGAGGGATTTTCTGCGTAAAAAGGGAGGGACAAGGGCGACTCCTCATAAGGACATCTTGAAAACACCAGATTAAACCGATTGAGAGAATCTCTTGGTGTCGACCAAACGGGAATAGCCATCAACCATTTCATCGTGGTTGGTGGCTATTCCTGTTTAAAGGTATATTCATGTTGAAATCCGAACCGGAATCTTTGTAAAATTCCCTACCGCTCTTTAACCAGAAACAATGGGTAACCGCATGCCTAACCGGGAGAGCAGTTCGTTGGTAATCGTCCCACAGCATGCAGCCAGTTCCTCTGCCCGAATCACCTGACCGCCATCCCGGCCGATAATAGTCACTGTATCGCCAGGAGCGACCTCCGAAAGATCACTGACGTCCACCAGCAACTGGTCCATGCACATCCACCCCACCATATGACAACGCCGGCCCTGAATCAGCACCTGGCCGCCCCGCTGAGGCAGATCCCGGGGCAGACCGTCCGCGTAGCCGATGGTGACCACCGCCAGTTTGGTTTCTTGCTCTGCCTGAAAGACCCGCCCGTACCCGGCGCTCTCTCCGGCTTGCACAGTGCGGATACTGGCCACTCTGGCCCGGAGAGACAGAACCGGCCGCAGGTCAAGGCTTCGCTGAACAGGCGCATCATCGCTTCGAACTCCATAGAGTGCGATTCCAGCCCGGACATAGTCACAGGGCTGAGCTGGGAGGTTCCAAAGTCCATAGCTGGACTGGATATGAACTTTGCCGGGATCATATCCGGCAGTTCGGAGCCAGGCCACCGTATCATAGAACAAGGTCAGCTGCTCTTGGGTGTAGGCAACATCTTCGGCTTCCAGGCTGTCCGAGACGTATAGATGAGAAAAGACACCGTCCACTACCAGGTTTGGAAGCCGGAATGCCTCCAGGATCTCCTTCCGGTTTTCCGCCAGGATGCCCAGCCGGTGCATCCCCGTGTCCAGGGCCAGATGGACATGGACACGCCGCCCTCTGGCTGCCAAGGCCCGCCCGTGGTCAATATCCGCCACCGTCTGGGTCAGATGCCATCGTGTCAAGAGCGGAGCTTCCTCCGGGGAGGTATAACCTAAGATCAAGATCGTCCCCCGGATGCCCGCCTTTCGCAGAGCAATCCCCTCGGCCAGGCAGGCCACGGCAAAGGCCCGGACGCCCGCTCGCTGTAAGGTGCGGGCGGTCACTGCCCCGCCGTGACCGTAGGCCTCCGCCTTTACCACCGCCATCAGCTCTGTCCCCGGGGCCAATGTGTTCCGCAGCACCTGGGCGTTGTGCCCAAGGGCCGCCAGATCCACCTCCCGCCAGGCCCGAGCGGTGGGGCTGGGCTTCTTTTGAAGCCTCAGCAGGCAAGGGGCGGAGAGCAGCGCACTGAGCGCCAGCACCACAATAAAATGGAGAACACTGTTTTCAATGAGCATTTCTCCCAGTCCCAGTAGCTTTGCCGCTCCCCGGACCAGTACGATGCAGAGGGGATGGAGCACATACATGGCTGTGGAAAATTCCCGGACTTTCCTGGACTCGCCCTTGTTTCCGCCCAGCAGCAGAGAAAAAAGGCATACTATGCACAGGGGGAGGGCGAGGTACATGCTGTCGTGGCGCTGGACATCCATGCGATGGAGCCACAGCCCCTCGGCGCTCATGGCTGCCAGAGAGAGGAAGAAGCCCGCCAGAGACAGCTTTTGGTTCCACCGCCTTCCGGCGGCCCCAAGCAGAAGGAACAGTGGCGCGAAGAACAGGCCATTGCGGGTATAGCCGCACAGTGTAAAAATGCCGTCGTAAAGGGTCCGAAGCAGCGGGATCTGGGAAACCAGTCCATAGTAACTGTCCCCGCCCAGACCGATGAGATAGAGTAGCGCCGCCACAGGCAGAGCCACCCGCAGGCCCAGCCGGCTGAGCCACCGGGCGATGACGATGCCCAGAATGGTCGCCGGGAAATACCACAGGTGGTAGAAGGTGCCGTCCACCAGCAGTTTCCGCAAAACATCCGCCGGACCGGTGAAGCTGCCGGCATAGAGATTCACTGGCAGATACAAAAGGATGCAGACGCCGTAGAGCAGGCAGAGCTTTTTCAGCTGCCGCCCCACACCAGCCCAGTGATTCCGGCTCAGAAAGTACCCAGTGGTCATCAGAAAGAATGGGACTGCCACCCGGGCCAGTACCCGGGTAAGCCAGAAATCAGCCATGGCAGACACATCCGCCAGGGGCGAGGTGTGGTTCATCACCACCAGCAGGACTGCCGCCAGACGAAAGAGGTCCAAAGTCGGGACGGTTTTCTTAGCCGTTCTCATGGGTATCCCCCCACCATGTCAGGATAAATCCCTCCACATTGTCGCCGGATATCTGGCAGCAGCCCTCCGGCACTTCCACCTCTGTGACGGCTCCGGCGGCGGGCACATAGAACACCTGGGCCATGCGGCCGTTTTCCAGAGCGACGCTCCGGGGACCCTGCCGCAAAAAGTCCCGGTACTCCTCCAGACACAGCCCGTTGGTTTCCATCAGCTGGGCGTGGGGCGCCCCCACATAGCGGAAGTGCCACGGCTCAGCCGAGATCCCGGTGACTTCCTCCTTGCCCCGCTGGTAGCGTTCGATAAAGCCGTACCGGGCCGCCAGACGCCTAAATCTTCCGCAGACGCCGTCATAGGGAAAGGCAGGCCGGATGAAGTCGATGTATCCGGCAGCCTTTCCCAGGTCGATGGCGAGGCCGGTCTGATGCTCACTGCATCCTGGAAGGGCCACATACTGGCGGGTAAATGTCTCCCCATGCTCCGCCATGGAGTCGTCCCAGATCCGCTGCTGTTCCTGCTGGCTCCGCCAGCCGGACACCGGCACGATCTCCCGCTGTCCCCCCGCCTTTTGGATACAGGCAGACAGTAGCTGCCGTGCCCGGCTTTCAAGAAGAATGTCGGGGTGGTGCGGGTCCACCGAGGTCAGCGCAGATCGCTCTTTTTCATGCAGGGGATGCGCCCGGTTGACCAGGACCAGCGGCCCCTGAAAAATCTGCTCCCGGGGAATCGACACGGTTCTCATCCCGCCACCCCCAACTCGATCAGGCGGGTCACCAGCTCCCCAAAGGAAATGCCGATGCCCTGCATCATGCTGGGGTAGCGGCTGTGGGCGGTGAAGCCGGGGATGGTGTTGACCTCATTGAAGACGATCTCCCCATCCGGGGTGAGGAACAGATCCACCCGGGCGAATACCCGGCAGTCCAGGGCACGGTAAATGGTTTTTGCCGCTGCCTGGATCTCTGCCGCCTTCTCCGGCGGGATGCGGGCGGGACAGTGGATGGCGGAGGTCTTTAAGGTGTACTTCTCCTCATAGTTGAAAAAGCCCTCCGACAGCGCAATCTCGTCCACCAGACCCACGGTCAGTTCCTCGTTGCCCATGACCGCGCAGCCCACCTCAAAGCCGGGGATCGTCTCCTCCAGGATCACGGCGCTGTCGTGGCGGAATGCCTCCTCCATGGCGGCGGGCAGCTCTTCCGGCCCGGAGACTTTGGTGATACCGAAGGAGGAACCGGCCCGGACCGGCTTGACAAACACCGGGTATCCCAGTTCCTCCGCTGCCTGGGCGATCCGGCTGAAATCATCGCTGGAATGAAAGACGTGGCTCCGGGGGACCCGGATGCCGGCCAGGGCCGCCAGCTGGTGGGCCCGGTCCTTGTCCATGCACAAGGCGCTGGACAATGTCCCGCAGCCGATGACCGGGACCCCGGCCAGTTCAAAGAGTCCCTGTACCGTACCGTCCTCGCCGTTCTTGCCGTGGAGGACTGGGAATACCGCGTCAAAGAGGAGACGGCGGCCGGAGCCGTCCAGCAGTAGTAAAGCGTGGGCCTCCCGTTCCACCAGCGGGGTGCAGGGGATACAGTCTGCCGCCTGCTGCCAAGTACCGTCCTCCAGCCGGGAGAGGTCGCCGGTATAGCAGAGCCACTGCCCCTCCCGTGTGATGCCCACAGCCAAAGGAGTATAGCGGGCGGGGTCCATGTGGGACAGCACCGCATAGGCGGAATGGAGAGAAACTTCGTACTCCGTGGAGCATCCGCCGAAGAGAACGAGAATGGTTTTCATGGGATAAGACCTCCTAATCAAAATAAAGCGCCTGGTTCTGATACTGAAATGGTACCAGAACCAGGCGTTTCATACTTGTCTATCTACCAACGGATGCCTTGCAAGTTTTCTGCGAAATTCTTGTGATTTTCTTACGGCGCTTCTGAATGGTCTGACGGAAGACAGATGGTGAAGGTGATCCGATCCTCGGTGCTGTCCGCCCGAATGGTCCCGCCGTGGAGCTCCACGATCTCCTTGGCGATGGCTAAGCCAAGGCCCGCACCACCTGTCCGGGTGGCGCGGGAGCTGTCCAGACGGAAGAACTGTTCAAAGATCCGGTCCAATTTCTCCTGGGGGATGTTCTTTCCCGCATTGGAGAAGGTGAGTACGATTTTCCCGGCCTCTATCCGTCCGGCAATTTCCACCGTGCTGTCCGGCAGGCTATAATAAGACGCGTTGCGCAGGAGATTATCAAAGACCCTTGCCAGCTTATCCGGGTCACAGGAATAGTGCAGCTTGGGCGGCAGATCCAGGCTGCATGACAGCCCCGATTCTGCGAAAATGGGGCGGAATTCGCTGGCGACCTGCTCCAGCATCCGCGTCAGGTCCACGCTCTGCCGCTCCAGCTCCAGGCGAGAGAGGTTGAAGCGGGTGATGTCGAAGAACTCGTTGATGAGGTCCTCCAGCCGCTCCGCCTTCTCCAGGGCGATGCCGGTGTACCTGGCCCGGATCTCCGGGGAGATCTGAGGCTCATCCCGCAGGAGGGTCAGGTAGCCGATGACGCTGGTCAGGGGCGTTTTCAGGTCGTGGGCCAGATAGACGATTAGGTCGTTTTTCCGCTGTTCTGCCTCCCGGGCTGCCCGGGCGTCCCGGAGAGCCTGCTCCCGGGCCAGATTCAGCTGGATGGAGATGTCCTCCAGGGAATCCGGCAGCTGGATGGGCTCCTCACTGGGGCGGGATAATTGCTCTGCCGCATTGGCCACCACGTCCAGCTGCTTGATGGGCTTGGAGATAAAATAGAAGCTGATGACCACCCAGCCCGCCAGCACTGTGACGATGCAGACCAGAACGATGTAGTCTCGAACCCAATTCAGGATGTCGTGGAGCGGCGAGGGCTGCCAGGTGATGCTGGCGCAGATGATGAAGCCCAGGAATGTCAAGGCCATCACTGCGACCACCCAAGCCATGAGGACCAGCAGGTAGCCGCCCCAGATGCGCAAAGATCTCCGGCGGCTGCGGGTATTTCCTTTCTTACTCAATGGTGTACCCCACCCCCCAAACGGTCTTGATGAATTTGGGCTTTCGGCTGGGCTCGTGCATCTTTTCCCGTAGCCGGGCGATGTGACTCATGACGGTGTTGTTGCTGTCCATAAACGCCTCGCCCCAAACATGTTCAAACAGTTCCTCGCTGGACACCACATTCCCCCGGTGCTCACATAGATACCAGAGAATGGAGAATTCCAAGGGCGTCAGGGCCAGTTCCTCGCCGAACAGGACGCACTTGTGAGTGGCCTTGGAGATCTGAAGGCCTCGAAAGTCGTATTCGGTGACCTCCTGGACTGTCCCCTCCCTGGGGTTGTACCGGGTGTAGCGGCGCAGCTGAGTCTTGACCCGGGCCACCAGTTCCAGAGGATTGAAGGGCTTGGTGATGTAGTCGTCCGCTCCCAAGGTCAGCCCCATGATCTTGTCCATATCCTCCACCTTTGCGGTGAGCATGATGATGGGGAACAGGTGGTCCTCCCGGATGCGCTGGCAGAGGGTAAAGCCGTCCATGTCCGGCAGCATCACATCCAGCACCGCCAGATTCAAGCGTGTCGTCCGCACACAAGCCAGGGCGTCGGAGGCATTATAGAATTTGTGGATGGTGAAGTCTTCGTTTTTCAGATAGACCTCCACCAGATCTGCGATCGCAGTCTCGTCATCGACGACTAAAATATGTGTAGCCATAGTTGCCGGCCTTTCGTGTTTTTCTGCATTATAGCACGGAACGTATAAAAAAGCGAGTATGACTCTTGATTTTTCCTAAACATGTCCTAAAGGGGACTGTTGCGGTCTCCTGTCTGCGCAAAATTCTCACCAGACTGTATCGAAACTACGATCTTCCAGACTCCTGATTTCGTAGGGTCGAAGTCGTGAAGCTGCGCCGCAGTGCTCTGTCATCCTTCGCTGGCAGGATCGGTCTGCGTATCATACGATGAACATTCCTCCAGATCTGCAGCCTGCTACCCGGATAGGCTTTTTTCAGCTTTGTGACAGCACGCTCCTTTGCCTTTTCAACGGCGGACTCCTTCATCATGTGGTACATGCCGATTTCCTTCAGCGAAGTTTTTTCAAATCCGAATACGCCGTAGAATTTTCCGAGGATGTCCCTGTCCTTCTTCGGGAGAGCATCAAATAGTTCCTGCAGCAGCTCAATGCAGACTTTTCGATACACGACCTGCTCCGCAGAAACAGAGAGATTCCCAGGCATCAGCCGCTCAAAGGGATCACCGTCATAGCTCCCAGGGATAAGATCATTGACACCAACAAAATGGGTGTTGTAACGGATGTGCTTGACAGCCTGTTCCAGAAGGACATCCATTTTCTCCGCGATCTCTTCGATGCTGAACTGACCTGAATGATATAGCCTTTGTGCCTGCCGGACAGCATCCATCTCGTGCTTGCTCAGAGAAAGATTTCCGATATGTTGCTCCAGCCAACGGGTCATCCGGCCTTTCAGATGTGGGTACAGGTAGGTGGCAAGCACAGCACGGCTCTCATCGTATTCTCTGCTCTGGACCCGTGTCAGAAATTCCAACGCACCCTCGCCGCAAAGATCCTCCAGAATCGTTTTCGTATAGCCGGACAACTCTCCCGGTCTTTCCCTGTCCATATGCAGACAGTTGAACTCTCTGGCAGTCTCCCGGGCGATGCGCCGGATCAGCCCGAGATTCCTGCGGTACAACTCCTCCAGCGCGCGCTCATCACCGCCGTAATATCGGCGGACCAATTCCTCATTGGTCGTGGGTCCCACCCGCCTTTGCTTTCGGTGGACGCCCTCGGGGCTTGCTCACTCTGGTGATGCGGCAATATTCATACACTTGCGCAGTAGATATTTGTTCAGAAAACTCCTCAACAGAGATATCCGGGCTGCGCAGCGCATCGTAGAGCCGGTCTCGCACATGATCCTTGGCTCTTCTGGCATCCTCCTGAGAGATAGCTCCCCGCTGCATATCCTTCGTGATCCTGGAAAAGGCAGTCAGCTTGGCCTTCACCTTGGGGTTGTTCTTTGCCAGTTCCTTTTGAACTTCCACCGTGCCAAATTGCCGACAGGTGTAGCCAGGAGCGTGGGGACAGGCCCCTTCGCAGTACAAAGCGTGGACGCCGCTCTTCAGCATGAAGTATTTCCCGCAGATGATGCAGCGGCGGATGTTGTGTCCGCTATTCAGGGCCAGCATATAGTCTGCCTTCATCAGCGCCTGTAAGCTGTCCGTCACATGCTCCTGACAGATGGCCATGGAGCCGTCCGGCAGCTCCCGCGGGACATAGGAGAGCATATATTCATCGTGTCTCCTGTAGCAGTCCCCGTGGTAAGTGATGGGGTTGACGATCAGCTTCTCTGCGGTGCGATCATCGTTATAGAAACCATAGAGCGCTGCCGCATAACTTTCCGGCCCATTGGTCGTGAGTGTGGAGAGGATAAACTTGATGAAATTCCGGATGGTAGGAACAAAGGCACGGATGTCGTGAAGATACATCATGTAGCGGTCGATGTATTTCTTGTAGGCACTCCAGGTATCTTCGCACGCTCCCAGGAGGCGAAACATCTCGTAATAAAACAACTCGCCCTTTTCCTCGCTGCCCTCTCTGCGACGAAACAGATCCAGCAGTCCCAAGGAGATTTCAGGATCGCTGTCCCCATCATCGCTCTGGAGGAATTCTTCCGCTGAGGCGCTGAGAAGTTTTGTCTGATCATCCTCTGAAAGGCTGTGCTCCTCGGGAGGAAACAAGCTGAACTGTCCTGTGATCTCCCGTATCACCGAAAAGAAAGCGTCATAGCAATCGTCCGGTAGCAAGCGGAACACAGTATATCGGCGAAGTTCCTGACAGAGCTGCTCCATCTCATCATTCAGTTTCCACCAAAGTTCACTCTTGCGGACATACTCGTAGATGTCCATAAGGGTACGGATGCGCACCATCCGTTCGTGCAGGGGGTGGTAGTCATCCGGTGATAGATTCAGCAGATCTTCGGTCAGCCTGCCTGCCTCAAACTGCTGCCCGTTCAGCTCCAAGGTGCTGCCGTAGGTATAGAATATGATGCTCCCCTCCATTTCCGCTGGCCCCCTCCTCTGCAATAATTTGTCCTACTTGATTTTTAATCTGTCCATGCTTTTTATCAGGATACCATCTTTTCCACCACAATACAAGCAGAGGGGCAAGGGGATGCTCAAAAGTCCTGTGGGCACTGCTTCTCTAAAAGAATACTACTCCCACTTCTTTCGAGGTGGGAGATTTTTGTATTCAGATATTTTGAATTGGAGGTACTGACTATGAGCAACAAAATGGACCGTCCTCTGGCCACGGTGGACGGTAGGACGCTGATGGACCGTCCGCTGGAGCCGCCCAATTTTGTGGTGGACACGCTGATCTCTCAGGGTCTGCATATCCTGGCGGGTTCACCCAAGGTGGGCAAGTCCTGGCTGGCCCTGTGGCTGGCGGTGATGGTGGCCAAGGGAGAACCGGTCTGGGGAATGAGCGTGAAGCAGGGCACCACCCTCTATCTCTGCCTGGAGGACTCCGTCCTTCGCATCCAGAACCGCCTCTTCGAGATCACAGAGGACGCGCCGGACAGCGTCCATTTCTGTACGGAGTGCGCTCCCATCGGCCAGGGGCTGGAGGAGCAGGTGGAGGGCTTCCTCGTAGCTCACCCGGATACTGTTCTGGTCCTCGTCGATACGCTGCAGATGGTCCGCCCCGTCCACGATGCCACCTACGCCAATGACTACCGGGACCTGTCCGTGCTGAAGCGGCTGGCGGACAAGCACGGCATCGCCATCCTGCTGATCCATCATCTGCGAAAGGAAACTGCCGATGATGTGTTCAACCGTATCTCCGGTACGACAGCCATCAGCGGGGCGGTGGATTCCAGTTTTACTCTGGTGGAAGATCGGCGCGGCAGCGGTAAGGCGAAGCTCTCCTGCATCGGTCGTGACATTGAATACCGGGAGTTGTCTCTGGAACGCAACGTTGAAAACGTGTGGGAGATGGTAGCAGACAGCAGAACGCAGCCGGAGCTACTGGGCGACCGGATCACCTATCTGGTCTCTGAACTGATGCGCGACCGTACGAAATTTATCGGCACTCCCACAGAGCTGTCTGAAAAAATCGACCCTGTGGGTGTGGAGCGTATCTCGCCCAAGAAAGTGTCCCGCCTGATCCTGCAAAACCTTGACGCACTAAGCAAAATCGGAATTTTCGGTATGGTGCGCCGCAGCAACGGGAAGCGGCTCATCGAGCTGCGCCGTGCCGAAAGTGACGATGCCCAGGGTGTACCTGTGGTCGCCCCTGTTGACCCTGTTGGGGCGCTGTGCGGCGATTTGCGGGAGATTGCCGGGCATGGCGAGTAAACACCCGCAGGGAAAAAGAAACGCCGTTTGTGGCCATTTGTGGCCGAAAGCGGAGCGCGGGTGTTCGGTGCAGGGAAATCACCTCCTTGGAGGTGGCCAGCATCGCGTTTGTCTGGTCTGCGGCAACGCCGCTGCCCGACTTCCGCATGAATTCCGGGCAGAAGCCCGGACCCACTTTATCTACGATTTGGAGGAAACGACATGAAAAAAGATGTTAAATTCAGCACCCGCATGGCGTCCACAGACCGGGAGGCCATCAAGGAGTTGGCGAAGCAGTCCGGGATGTCCATGAGCGACTACATCACTGCCTGCTGCCTGGGAAAGCAGGTGGTGGTCATCGACGGCCTGAAAGAAGTGCTGAAGGAGCTGAAGTCCATCGGCAGAAATCTGAACCAGCTCGTCACCCTGGCGCACATGGGACGAGTGACCGTGATCGATCTGGAAAGCGTATGTCGGGCGTTCTCTGAACTCTGTGGTGCCGTACGGATGATCCTTGAACGAAAGCGCTGGTAAGCTATGGCTATCATCAGCTTCACAAACTACAAGCGGGGCCAGACCACCGGATGCATGAGCGCCGTGATGCGGTATACCATGCAGGATAAAAAGACCGAGTTCGAGGGGCAGCAGTTGGTCACAGGTATCAACTGTCAGCCGGAATCTGTCTACGCGGATTTCATGACCACCAAGCGGCTCTACCACAAGACGGACGGTGTACTGTTCTATCACATGGTACAGAGCTTCCCGAAAGGCGAAGCAGTCGACCCGGTCACCGCTCACGCGGCCGCGCTGAAGCTGGCCGAGTACTATGAGGGATACGAAGTTCTGGTCTGCACCCACACAGACCGTGAGCACATCCATTCCCACTTCCTCATCAACTCGGTCAATTTCGATACCGGACGGAAACTGCATATCGCAAAGGAGCAGCTCCAGGAACTGCGGCAACGCAACGACATGGTCTGCAAGGAGTTTTCACTTCCTGTATTTCAACCCAGGGAACAAAAGCAGAAAACAAAGACTATGACCATCGGAGAGTATCACACGGCGGCCCGTGGTCAGAGCAAGAAGCTGCAGCTCATGAATATCATCAATGACTGTATGCGCCACGCTTCCAACCGCGAGGAGTTCATTGCGCTGATGGAGAGCGAGGGCTACAAGGTTCGCTGGGAAAAGTCCCGAAAGAATATCACCTATACCACGCCGAGTGGCTGGCAGTGTCGGGACCGTTTGCTGTTCGGTGACAAATATCTAAAGGAGAACATGGAATATGAATTCAGGATCAGAGAAGAAATTATCTATGGACGAGCTCATGGCCCTGAACCGGCCCGAGCCTTCACCGCAGCCGACAGCGCGGGAGTCGAGTTCACCGATCACGCCCATTGTCATCCAGTGTCCGCTGCCGGAGGCTCTGACGATGCTGACACAGAAGACAGAATCCATCGGGTGGGAAGTGCGTGGAATGCGGGAGTATCTTCCGAACCTGAGATCACACACAGACCTGACAGCGGTGCAGAACAGCATGGCGGAGATCCAGAAATCGTTGACGGAGATGACCACTCTGCTGGAACAGGCTGGGAAGAAGAAAGAAAAGCATTCCTGCAAATGGCTGGACTGGCTTCCGGACTTCGACCTGATCGTAGTGGCCAAATGGATCGTACTGGTACTGCTCATCGTGGCGGCACTGCTGGGGATGGGGTATGGCACAGCGACAGTGGTCAGCAACATCCGCAACCTGTTTCTATGAAGCCGCTCCACGCTGGACTGTATGGTCTGGCGGTAACTGGAGCGTTACTGGATGATGGTAACGAAGATGTCGAGGAACGTTACCGCCGTATCCAGGCAGAACAGGAAGCCAAAAATATCGGCGCTGTCATCGGACTGGTGGCCGGCGTAGCCATGGTGCTCACACAGGATGAGCAATCATCTACAGAACAGCAGTGGACCGAAGATCAGCAGGCAGAACAAACACAGCAGCAGACCATGTAACGGTCTGCTATTTTTGTTGCCTGACTGTAGCGTCAGGGGAAAGGAACGATATGGCGTATAAATTCAAATACAATGAGCGTCCCCGCTCCTACAGTGAAGAAAAGCATGGAGATGAGGATATTCCCTCTGCCAAGGCAGTGCGGGATACCGCAGTGGAAGAAAGGGACGGCAAGATTATAAAAAGCCGCCGACAGCATGTATGCGGCAGAGAGTACATTGTGTTCGCGGAATTCAGTTTCGGAGGAACGCAATCTACGGTCGATCTTATGAAACAGGTCATCGACCTGGAGCAGGACGCAAAAAATATTTCCGCCTGAAAAACAGGTTCGCATAGACAAACAAACCGATTGAGGGTATTGTATGGTTGCAATCTCTCAATCGGTTTGGCGTTTTATGAAGGAGGTCAATATGTTACAGCCAAACCAAAAGATCACGGCGCTCTATTGCCGTCTGTCCCGAGATGATAATCTGGAGGGCGACTCCAACAGTATCCAGAACCAAAAACTTATCCTGCAAAAGTACGCCGATGAGAATGGGTTCCAGAACACCAGATTTTATGTGGACGATGGCTATTCCGGCGCGAATTTCAATCGCCCAGCCTTTGAACAGATGATGGATGACATGAGCAACGGCGACATCGCCGTCATCATCACAAAGGATCTTTCCCGCCTTGGAAGAAACCAACTGCACACCGGTCTTTATATCGAGGAGATATTCCCTTCCAATGATGTGCGCTACATCGCTGTCAACGACAATGTTGACACCAAGTATGAAAACAGCAACGAGCTGATGCCTTTCAAGAATTTGTTCAATGAGTGGCACGTGCGGGACTGCAGCCGCAAGGTGCGGAATGTAGTGAACGCCAAGGCACAGCGGGGAATCCGGGTGGGGACACGAGCTCCTTACGGCTACCGCAAGGGTGCAACCAAGGACTCTCCTCTGTTGGTGGATGAGGAGGCGGCGGCTGTCGTCAAACGCATCTTCGCCATGTGCGCCGGCGGAATGGGACCAGCCCAGATTGCAAAGCAGCTCAAGAAAGAATGCATCTACAGTCCATCCATGTACGCCTATACGAAATTCGGCACATCCCATTCCGGGCTGAATGCAGAGCGGCCCTACAACTGGACTGGCGACATGGTGGCGGATATGCTTCAGAACATGGTCTACCTTGGGCACACGGTCAACCTTCGCTACAGCACCAAGTCCTACAAGGACAAAAAACGATGTGAACGCCCCAAATCAGAGTGGCTTATCTTTGAGAATACTCATGAAGAGCTGGTGGATCAGGAAACCTGGGATATCGTACAGGAGGTGCGATCTCATAAGCGCCGCCGCACGAATATGGATGAGCAGAATATGTTCTCTGGATTGGTGTATTGTGCGGACTGCAGTAAGCCCATGGTATTGCACCGGGCGCACACCATGAAGCCGGAACAGAATCATTTCACCTGCCGCACCTACAAGAAGGACGGGGCAGAAGTGTGTAGCGCTCACTATATCCGGGAAGTGGCACTGAAGGAAATCGTGCTGGAAACAATCCGCAGAGCCACAGAGTTTGCCAGGAGCGACCCGGAGCGGTTCGCCGCATATATTCAGCAAAAGCAATCTACTGAGGTGGCAAAGGAGATCCGGGGGTTGGAACGGGAATTGTCCACGATGCGGAAACGGGATGGCGAACTGGATGTAGTGTTCAAGCGGATGTATGAGGACAGCGCCTTGGGACGGGTGAGCAATGAGCAGTTCCGTTTGCTGTCTGAGGCATACTCCAAGGAGAAAGCGCAGCTGGCCGAAGCCATCCCTGCCACGGAGGAGCGCCTGGAGAAACTACGCAGTAGCATGGCCAACGCCAAGAACTTCATCGCCAAGGCCAGAAAGTTCACCGACATGACGGAACTGACCCCGGAACTGCTCCGCACCTTTGTGGCGAAAATCATCGTGTATGAGAAAGAGGTCAAATACTCCAAGCACGCACCGCAGAAGATCCACATCTGTTTTCGGGACTTCAACCTCAACGAGACAGACGATATGCTTCTATGCGGAGAGACAACAGAAAAGGCAGACAGTACAATTGCACTGCCTGCCTAATCCGAGGACACGCTTCAAGGTACCCCTATCAGGAGTAGCGGAAGCGTCCCTCCCTTTCTGATTCAGTGCATGGGGCAGCCATGGGTCTTATCGCCCCGGCGCTCTGCCCGGCACAGGATCATCTCCCCGGCGATGCTGACGGCGATCTCCGCCGGTGTCACCGCACGGATGGCGGTGCCGATGGGGGTGTGAACCTGTGCAATGGATTCCTCCGGGATGCCTGCCTCCCGCAGCCGCTGGTTCACGGAGGCGGTCTTGGTGCGGGAGCCGATGACCCCCACATAGGCAAACGGCCCACGGAGGATCTGCTCCTCCACCTGGAAGTCGTGCATATGGCCGTTGGTCATGATGACCACGAAATCCTCCTTCGTTACCGTGAGGTAGTCCTTGATGGAAGTGAAGTCCCCGCAGATGATCTCCTCCGCCGTGGGGAACAGGGTGCGAGTGGCCAGCTCCGGGCGGCAGTCGAACACCACCGGGCGGAAGCCCACCGTTACCAGCAGGGGACACAGGGCCTGCGAGATGTGGCCCGCCCCGAACAGCAGCGCCCGCTCTCCGATGGGCAGGGGCATACTGAACACGCCGCCCCGCCGGACGCAGTCGGTTTGGAGAGAAGCGGGTTCTACACCCTTCGGCAGATCTCCCCACAGCAGACCCTCCGGCCCCAGCAGAGCGCCGCAGCCGCCGTCCTCCCGCAGCACCAGCCAGCCCCGCTGATGGGCGGTGAGCCGCTCTGTCAGGGCCGAGGCCAGCGCCTGCCACGACGCATCCTCCGCCGGGATGAACTGGAAATGGGCCGTCACGTCGCCGCCGCACACCATGCCGATATCGCCGCCGGAGGCGGCGGTGTGCAGCAGAAAATCGTGGACGGCAGAGCGCTTCTCCCTCAGCAGGGCCATGGCCATCTCCTCGCTGCGGCGCTCCACGGCACCGCCGCCGATGGTACCGGTGAGCCGGCCGCTGGCACCTACCAGCATCTGGGAACCGCTCTTCCGGGGGGCGCTGCCCGCTGTGTCGATCAGCGTCACCAGCACCGTGTCCCGGTGCTTTTCCATCTCATAAAACAGCTGTGCAAAGATCTGATTCATAGCTTCTCCTTGTTCCATTGCAGGATCCGACTCCGCAGACGCTGATAGAGCGCCTCACGGCTTTCCGGTGTGATGTAGAATACCTCCCCGCAGGGGTGCTGGCGCACCCGGCGGAGAAAGTCCGTTTCCTTGGGCTTGATGGCGGCCAGCACCGGCGTGGAGCCGTCCAGCGCCGCCAGCACCGCCGCCTGAAACCGGTGGGCGTCATTTTCCAGAAAGCCCAGCTCGTCCATCACCAGCAGGCCGCCTGACGTCAGCAGCGGCGGCCCCAACCGGTCAAAGACCTCCGGATACCGGACACTGCGGCGGCTGTCGCAGGTACCCACCAGATGCTCCGGGTCATAGGGCCGCTCCTCCGGCGGCAGGGCGGCTGGATGCAGGTAAATGGGGAACATCCCGTCCCCGTCCGCCTGGGGCAGGCGGCGGGTGACGAAGCCGCCTACGGGGAGGGTGCTCTCCGCCAGCAGCCGGCGGATGAGGGTGCTCTTTCCCACACCACGCTCCCCGCAGATGAGGATATGCCTGTCCATATTATCCCTCCTTAATGGTCCCTGTCTCCACCGCCAGCAGACACAGCTCCTTCCGGTTGGGCAGGTAGTAGGGGAATTCCGGTCCCGGTCCCGGCACCAGACGGTGCAGGGGTGGCTCCACTGCGCCGCTGCGGTCATAGAGCCGGAAGAATCGCCGGGCATCCTCCAGCGATCGGAAGGGCTGACCGAACTCCAGCGAAAACCGCTCCATCCGATAGGAAAGGCCCAGATGGCGCAGGGTATCCTCCGAGTCCGCCGCCGTGAAGCCCACCGGCACCCGGCCGGTGCTGAACCGGTGATAGGCGTAGTCACGGCGGATGAGCAGCACCGTTCCCCGGCACTGCTGCCGGGCCACCGTCAGCGCCTCCTCCACGTCGCCGAACAGGCAGAACACCATGGCGTCGTAGGGCGTTTCCGGCGGCAGGCAACGGATATCCCCCTGCCGCACCGTGAGACGGGGGTCATGGCCTGCCCGCTGCCGGAGGTTCTCCAGCGGCGCCGCCGCACGATCCACGGCGGTGACGTGGCGGCAGTAGGGCAGCAGCGCCACGGACAGCCCGCCCAGCCCACACCCGGCGTCGCACACATGGGCCTGCTTCGGCAGATAGGGGGCGATGCGCCGGGCCAAGGCCGGATAGTAGCCGCAGCAGGCCATGGCGTCCTGCAAAAAGGCCATGCCCTCCGGTGTCCAAGCCTGCATCATCCGCCGCACCTCCCGTGTTTTTTTCAGCATAGCAAATCTGCGGCGGGATTGCAAGACCGCCCCGCCGCCTGTGGGAAAATTCTGCCATAGGGAACGGAAATAACACAGAAAATTCACATTTTCCCGCCGGGGCGTCGTATTTACACGGCACCCTGTAAATGCTATAATCATAAGATATGAGATCAGGAAAGGAACGGACCCACATGGAACTGCACGCAAAGCTGGTGCGCTCACAACTGAATTTCTTCAAGCCTCTGGCGGAAAACTGCTCTCTGGAGCTGACCCGGAAGGGGCAGGACAAGCTGGGGGAGCTGATGACGGCCATGCACCGGAGGGAGACCTTTTCCCGTGAGCATGACTTCCGGAATTTTCAGGGGGCGTGGATCATGCCCAAGGACGAACGCCGTACCGGCGTGATCCTGTACCTCCACGGCGGCGGCTACACCTGCGGCAGTCTGGAGTACGCCAAGGGCTTTGCCTCTACACTGGCCACGGAGTGCGGTGTCCGGGTGTTCTGCGCCGCCTACCGGCTGGCCCCGGAGCATCCCTATCCCGCTGCGCTGGAGGATGCGATGGAGAGCTATGAGTATCTGCTGAAAAAGGGCTATCCCGCCCGGCAGATCCTGCTGTGCGGCGAGTCCGCCGGCGGCGGGCTCATCTACGCCCTGTGCCTGAAGCTCAAGGAACTGGGACGGCCCCTGCCCTGCGGGCTGGTGGGCATCTCCCCGTGGACGGACCTTACCTCCTCCGGAGCCTCCTTCGAGACCAACCGGGACGTGGACCCCTCCATGACCCGTGAACTGCTGACCTTCTACGCCGGGTGCTATACCCAGACACCGGAGGACCCCCTGTGCTCCCCGCTGTTCGGTGATCTCCACGGCCTGCCGCCGTCCCTGCTGTTCGTGGGCGGGGACGAGGTGATGCTGGACGACACCCGGATGCTCCATGAGAAGCTGCTGCAGTCCGGCTGCCGCAGCAAAATGCACATTGCCCCGGAGCGGTGGCACGCCTATGTGCTGTACTGCCTCACCGAGAACATGGAGGAGGACTTCCAGTCCATCAACCATTTTCTGGATAAGGTACTCTCCCCGGCCCGGAGCCTGCGGTGGATGCGGCTGGATAACGCCGCCAAGATCTACCCTGCCGCCAAGCGCCGCAACTGGAACAACTTTTTCCGCCTGTCCGCCACCCTGACGGAGCCGGTGGATACGGCGGTGCTGCGCTCGGCGCTGGATGTGACGGTGCGGCGCTTTCCGTCCATGGCGGTGCGGCTGCGGCGGGGGGTGTTCTGGTACTATCTGGAGCAGATCCCCCAGGCCCCGGCCATCCAGCCGGAGAAAAGCTGCCCGCTGGCCCACGTCCCCTTCGATCAGGTGCGGCGCTGCGCCCTGCGGGTACTGGTGTACCACGACCGCATTGCCGTGGAGTTCTTCCACGCCATCACCGACGGCACCGGCGGCACCATCTTTCTCAAGACCCTGCTGGCGGAGTATCTGTGCCAGAAGTACGGCATCACCATCCCGGCGGAGAACGGCGTACTGGGCCGTCTGGAGGAGCCGGACGAGGAGGAACTGGAGGACAGCTTCCTCCGCTATGCCGGGGATGTGAAGGCCAGCCGCAAGGAGGCCACCGCCTATCACCTCAGCGGCACGCCGGAGCCGGACGGCTTCAAGAATCTGGTGACGCTGATGGTACCCGCGGATGCCCTGCGCTCCTGTGCCAGGGAGTGCGGCGTCACGGTGACGGAGCTGCTGGCCGCCGCCATGATGCAGGCCATCGACCGCCTGCAGGCGGAGAAGGAGCCACGCCGCAGCCACCGCAAGCCGGTGAAGGTGCTGATCCCCGTGAATCTGCGGAATTTGTTTCCCACCCGCACCCTGCGGAATTTCGCCTCCTACATCACCCCGGAGATCGATCCCCGTATGGGAGACTTCACCTTCCGGGAGATCTGCGCCGCCGTTCACCACCGGATGGGGCTGGAGAACAACCCCCACACCATGCAGGCCAAGTTTGCCGCCAATGTGGCCAGCGAGCGCTCCCCCGTGCTGCGGGTGATGCCGCTGTTCGTGAAGAATCTGGCCATGAAGCTGGTGTTCGACGCAGTGGGGGAGCGGAAGTCCTGTCTGTGCCTGTCCAATCTGGGCAGTGTCCGTTTGCCGGAGACCATGGCCCCCTATGTGCGCCGGATGGATTTCATCATCGGCGTGCAGGCGGCGGCCCCCCACGGCTGCGCCGTGGTGTCGTGGAACGGCACCGCCTATATCAACTGCATCCGCAACATCCGGGAGCCGGAGCTGGAGCTGCACTTTTATCAGGTGCTGCATGAGTTGGGCCTGCCGGTGAAGGCGGAGAGCAACCAGCGCTGAGAGAAGAAAGGAGCGCAAAGCCATGTATTGTGTCAAATGCGGCGTGGAGCTGGCGGACAGCCAGCGGGTATGTCCTCTGTGCGGCACCCGTGTGTTCCACCCGGATATTCCCCGCACCCCTGCCGACCCGCCCTATCCCCCGGATGAGCGGGTCCACCCGGAGGAGGTGAACCGCTCCGGCGTGTGCTTTATCCTGACGGCGCTGGCCCTGCTGCCGGCGGTGATCTGCGTGCTGTGCGACTGGCGCATCAACGGGGGTATCCTCTGGTCCGGCTATGCCTCCGGCGGCATCCTGCTGCTGTATGTGCTGACGGTGCTGCCCCTGTGGTTCAAGCGGCCTAACCCGGTGATCTTCGTGCCGCTGGATTTTGCCGCCATTATTCTGTACCTGCTGTATATCGACCTCGCCACCGGCGGACACTGGTTCCTGACCTTCGCCTTCCCCGTGGCAGGATCCATCGGGGTGCTCATCACCACCGTGGTGGCGCTGCTGCGCTACGTCCGCCGGGGGTATCTCTACATCTTCGGCGGCGCCCTCATTGCCGCCGGCGGGCTTGCCATGCTGCTGGAGTTTTTGCTGAACCTGACCTTCGGCGTTCACCAGACCTTCTTCTGGTCCTTCTATCCGCTGGCCGCCGGGGTGCTGCTGGGGGTGATGCTGATCATCATTGCCGTCTGTCCGCCTCTGCGCCGCTCCCTTCACCGGAAGTTCTTCCTGTGAATTCCCCACAGCGGGTCCTTTGGACATAAAGCCCTCCTTCCCCTGGGGAGGAGGGCTTTTCCAGTTGACTTCCCGGAGGAGATTCCGTATAATGGGACACAATGAGATAGCGCAGAACGCCGCTTCACCGGAGACGGAGCGGGCGGCGGGGCGGCCGGTGCCGGTTTCCGGAGGGAACCGGCCTTTTTCCTGACTGCACCGGGTCGGAAAGGAGCGATCTTCCGTGAAAAAACGTATCTTTGCGGCGCTTTCAGCGATGCTGATGCTGCTGGCTCTGGCCGGCTGCGGCGCCAAGCAGGTGGACTATGACGCCACCTGCACCATCTCCATCTCTTGCGCCACCATTCTGGACAATATGGACGCCTGCGACCCCGACAAGCGGGAGCAGGTGCCTCAGGACGGCGTCATTCTGGCCCCGATGGAGGTGGGCTTCCAGACCGGGGAAAACGTCTTTGACGTGCTGCAGCGGGTGTGCCGGGAAAATCGCATCCAGATGGAGTCCAAATGGACGCCCCTGTATGAGAGTGCCTACATTCAGGGCATCCACAACCTGTATGAATTCGACGTGGGCAGCGGCTCCGGCTGGATGTACAGTGTCAACGACTGGTATCCCAACTACGGCTGCTCCTGCTACACGGTGCAGCCGGGTGATGTGATCTGCTGGGTCTATACCTGCGATCTGGGACAGGATGTAGGCGGCGGGGCCGCCGTAGGCGAGTGAGAAGAACCAGCGAAGGGAGGCGATGACCATGCGATACAGCGACGTGTTCGGCAGCTGCCATCCGGCGGTGAACTTCCTGTATTTCGTGCTGGTCATCGCCTTTTCCATGTGCCTGACTCACCCGGTATGCCTGCTGCTGTCGGTGTGCGGGGCCGTGATCTACCATGCTGTGCTGCTGGGGCCCCGCTCCCTGCGGAAAAACGCCGTGTGGATGGTGCCTATGGCGGTGCTGGCGGCGGTCATCAACCCGGCTTTCACCCATCAGGGCGTTACCATACTGGCCTATCTCCCCTCCGGCAATCCCCTGACGCTGGAGAGTATGCTCTACGGCCTTGCCTCGGCGGCGCTGCTGTCGGCCACGCTGCTGTGGTTCACCTGCTACAATGCCGTCATGACCTCGGATAAGTTCATCTATCTCTTTGGCCGGGTGATCCCCGCCCTGTCACTGGTGCTGTCTATGACCATGCGCTTTGTTCCCCGGTTTCGTACCCAGCTGCACACCGTGGCGCAGGCCCAGAAGTACATGGGCCGTGACACGGAGAACGGCAGCCTTCTCCGCCGCACGAAAAACGCCATGAAGGTCTTTTCCATCATGGTCACATGGTCGCTGGAGAGCGCCATCGAGACGGCGGACAGTATGAAGAGCCGAGGCTACGGCGAAAAGGGCCGCACGGCCTTCTCCATCTATCGCATGGACGACCGGGACCGGAGCCTGCTGGTATGGTTCATCTTCTGCGGGGCCTATGTGCTTTGCGGCGTGCTGGCCGGAGGCCTGCGGTTCCGCTACTATCCCTCGTTGGCGGGAGCGCCTGTGACGCCCATGACCGTGAGTTTTTTCGTGGTCTATTTTCTGCTGTGCCTGACCCCGGCGGCACTGGATCTGGCGGCGACCCGCCAGTGGAGACAAATCGAGAAGGAGGTGCGCCGGTGACGGAGCTTCTGCATCTGGAGAATTACAGCTTTACCTACCCCCAGCAGCGCCGCCCGGCGCTGTCCCATGTCACCCTCACCGTGCCGGAGGGTGCGTTCATGGTGCTCTGCGGCCCCTCCGGCTGCGGAAAATCCACGCTGCTGCGGCAGCTGAAAACGGTGCTGGCGCCCCATGGCCTGCGGGAGGGGGAGATCACTTTCTGCGGCACGCCGCTGTCCCAGATCCCCGGCCGCCGTCAGGCGGCGGAGATCGGCTTTGTGCAGCAGTCACCGGAGAATCAGGTGGTGACGGACAAGGTCTGGCACGAGTTGGCCTTCGGGCTGGAGAGTCTGGGCTTCGATACCCCCACCATCCGCCGCCGTGTGGCGGAGATGGCCTCCTTCTTCGGGATACAGGACTGGTTCTATAAAAACGTCACGGAGCTGTCCGGCGGTCAGAAGCAGCTGCTGAGTCTGGCCTCGGTGATGGTGATGCAGCCTCGTGTGCTGATTTTGGACGAGCCTACCAGTCAGTTAGACCCCATTGCCGCCTCGGACTTTCTTCAGACGCTGGGGCGCATCAATCGGGAGCTGGGGACCACCGTCCTTCTGACGGAGCATCGGCTGGAGGAGGCTCTGCCGCTGGCAACCCATGCGGCGGTGATGGACGGCGGACGGCTGCTGTGTACCGGCGCACCGGCGGAGGTGGGCGGCTTGCTGCGGCAGGAGGGCCACCGGATGTTTCTGGCCATGCCCTCCGCCATGCGGATCTGGGCCTCGGTACAGAGCGATGCCCCCTGCCCGGTGACGGTGCGGGAGGGCAGAGCCTTCCTGACGGAGTGGCTCACAGATCACCCCGCCCGGCCCCTGCCGCCGGAGGAGATCCCTCCCTGCGGCGAGGTGGTGCTGGCGGCGGAGGACGTGTGGTTCAAATACGAGGAAAAAGGCCCGGATATTGTCCGAGGTCTCCATATGAGTGTTCGGCAGGGGGAGTTCATGGCCCTGCTGGGCGGCAACGGCACCGGCAAATCCACCACCCTGCGGCTCCTCAGCGAGGGACTGCGCCCCTACCGTGGCACGGTGCGCCATACGGGCCGGCTGGGGGTCCTGCCCCAGAACCCGCAGGCACTGTTCGTGAAAAAGACCGTCCGGGAGGATCTGTTCGAGACCTTCGACGGACTGCATTTGCCCCCGGCGGAGCAGCAGCGGCGGGTGGAGCAGATGGTGACCCTCTGCCGTCTGACGGAACTGCTGGACCACCATCCCTACGACCTCTCCGGCGGTGAACAGCAGCGTGCGGCGCTGGCCAAGGTCATGCTGCTGGAGCCGGATATCCTGCTGATGGACGAGCCCACCAAGGGCCTGGACGCCGAGTTCAAGCAGTCCTTTGCCGCCATGGTGCGCTCTCTGCTCTCCGGCGGCGTGACGGTGCTGATGGTGAGCCATGACGTGGAGTTCTGCGCCCGCTATGCCCACCGCTGCGCTTTGTTCTTCGACGGCAGTATCTCCGCCGAGGGGACGCCCCGTGCCTTCTTCGGCGGCAACAGCTTCTATACCACCTCCGCTGACCGCATGGCCCGTGGGCTGCTGCCCCACGCCGTCACGGCGGAGGACGTCATGGCCGGTATCGGCGGTACCGTCCCGCCGGAGCCGGAGGTGCAGCACACCTATGCACCGCTGCCGCCGGCGGCGGAGGAGTCCGCCGACTGGAAGCCTCCGAAGCTTCCGTGGTGGCGCAAGGCGCTGGCTGCCGTGTCCGGCGCCGTGGCGCTGGTGATCCTATGGATGGCTACCCGCAAAACGGATCTGACGGCGCTGGTGGGCGGCGGCAAGGTCTCTGCTGCCGGGTGGCAGACGCTGGCCACCTACGGCGTATTTCTGGTGGCCATGTTCGTGCTGGTGGCCTCTATCGGCCGTCGGGCGCCGCCGCCGGTGCAGGTACAGACTCCGGTGGAAAAACGGAAGCTCTCCCACCGAACGGTGGTGGCCTCCGTGCTGATTTTGCTGATGATCCCCGTGACGCTGGTGGTGTGCGTGGGCCTCTTTGGCCGCACCCACTACTATATCACCGCCCTGCTGGTGATGCTGGAGTGTATGCTGCCGTTTTTCATGGTCTTTGAGGGCCGACGCCCACAGGCCCGGGAGCTGACCATCATCGCCGTGCTGTGCGCCTTGGGCGTGGCGGGCCGGGCGGCCTTCTTCATGCTGCCCCAGTTCAAGCCTGTCATGGCCCTGACCATCATCGCCGGAGTGGCCTTCGGCGGTGAGACGGGCTTTCTGGTGGGGGCCATGACCATGCTGGCCAGCAACGTCCTCTTTTCCCAGGGGCCGTGGACGCCCTTCCAGATGTTCAGTATGGGCATCATCGGCTTTTTGGCCGGAGTGCTGTTCCGCAAAGGCTGGCTGCGCCGCAGCCGGGGCGCTCTGGCGGTGTTCGGCGGCATCGTCACCTTCGTCATCTACGGGGCCATCATGAACCCCGTGTCGGCGCTGATCTACGGGGCAGAGATGAACTGGCAGACGCTGCTGACGTACTATATCACCGGCTTCCCCATGGACTGTGTTCACGCCTGCGCCACGGTGATCTTCCTGCTGCTGCTGGCGGAGCCTATGCTGGAGAAGCTGGACCGCATCAAGGTCAAATACGGGCTGGTAGAGTGATCCAGCGACCTATGGATACACACAGAAAGGCCGGCGCATCCGTTACGGATACGCCGGCCTTTCTGTGGCGCCCCGCAGAATCTCCATGAAGTCCATGTAAAATACAAAATTGGACATATTTTTTCTTGCAATCCGACAGCGTGTCCTATGTAATGCTAACGTCTTAAGCTTCTTAAGCTTCCGTTCATAAATTCCTCATAAACTTCCATTCCGAGGACACGCCTATGCAGGAAAAAACATTGACCGGCGGGCGCAGCTACTATCTGGATATCGCACGGGCCATCGCCATCATCAGCATTTCCCTGAACCATGCGGTGAACCGCACCTATGACAATTATTTCGGCCAGATGGAGGAGTTTCTGGAGCTGTCGTGGGCGTTGTCTCTGCTGAAGGCTGTGACCACGATGTTCAGCCATCTGGGCGTACCGCTGTTCCTCATGATCTCCGGAGCGCTGCTGCTGCACAAGCGTATGGAGACTGCCGACGATGTGAAGCGGTTTTACCGCCATAACCTGTGGGAGCTTTTCATTACGACGGAGATATGGTACTTCATCATGTACTGGTTCATCTTCTTTGAGGACATCTCTACCGGATATTGGGAGGAGGGACTGGCCGGAACGCTGCTGGGCTGCGTCAAGACCATGCTGTTTCTGGACCAGAGTACCATGGGCAGTATGTGGTATATGCCCATGATCCTGTGCCTGTATGCCACCATTCCCTTCGCCGCCATGCTGGTGAAAAAGCTGTCGCTGAAGGCCCTGAGCCTGCCGCTGCTGCTGGCATTTTTATACGGGATGTGTCTACCTGCACTGAATAGCCTGCTGGTGCTGCGGGATATCCCGCCTATGGATACGGCAGTGTATCTGTTCAACCTCTGCTCGATATACTATCTCTATGTCTTTGCCGGGTACTTTATCAGCCAAGGCGGACTGCAAAGGCTTCGGACCGGGGAAGTGGCCGTGCTTACGGCGCTGCTGTTTGTGCTGATCTGTGGCTATCAGCTTTATGCTTATTCTGACTGGGTGGATTATCTGGTGGACTACGACTTTCCGCTGCTCCTGCTGTGCGCCATGGGGCTGTTGGAGTTGCTGCGCCGTGGAGCGGAGCATCTTCGGGGCCTTCGGCCGGTGGTGACCTATCTGGCCAAGATATCCTTTGGCGTCTACTTTATCCACATTCTGATCATGTTGCTGTTGGTGTGGAACATGAACTTTGACGGATGGGCCCGCTCCCTGAAGCTGCTGTTTCTGGAGGGCGTGTCCGTGGGCGGCAGCATCCTGCTGATCGCTCTATTCTCCGGCATCCCCTTCTGCCGCCGCCGGATGTTCGGCATCAAGGGGTAAAATGCCCCAAATCACATAGTCAAGCGCCGCACACGAAGGTGTGCGGCGCTTTTTTGCGTTCAGCCGCCGTCAAGGTGACGGCATTGTCACCGGGAAAAGCGAAGGAAACCACTTGGCACTGTCCGCCGTTTGTGGTAAAATATCACGGAATATAGATTCCTGCCGCCGGGAAGGTCATCCCCGGCGGAGAGGAGAGCGGGAGGCGTGACATGAAAACGGTGGTATTGGGCAGCGGCGGCTGGGGAACGGCGCTGTCGTTGGTGCTGCACCGGAACGGACATCCGGTGACCCTGTGGTCCCACGTGCCGGAGAAGGCGGCGTATATGGAGCGGGCCAGAGAGAACCCCCGGCTGGAGGGAGTCCCTCTGCCGCCGGAGCTGCGCCTGACGGCGGATATGGTCTGCCTGACGGAAGCGGAGCTGGTGGTGGTGGCGGTGCCGTCCTACGCCGTGCGGGAGACGGCCCATGCCGCCGCCCCGCTGCTGCGCCCCGATACGCTGCTGGTGACGGCAGCCAAGGGCATCGAGCGGGATACTCACCTGCGGATGAGCCAGATATTGGAGCAGGAGACGGGGGGAGCCTTTCCCATCGCCGCCCTGTCCGGCCCCTCCCACGCCGAGGAGGTGGGCCGTGGATTGCCCACCGGCTGCGTGGCGGCCAGTGTGTCTCAGGCGGCTGCCCTCACGGTGCAGGACGCCTTTATGAACGACCGCTTCCGGGTGTATACCAGCCCCGATATCGTGGGAGTGGAGCTGTCCGGCGCCCTGAAGAACGTGGTGGCGCTGGCCTGCGGCATCTGCGACGGTATGGGGTATCAGGACAACACCAAAGCCCTGCTGATGACACGGGCCATGGTGGAGCTGTGCCATCTGGGGGAGCGGCTGGGAGGCGACCGCCAGACCTTCGGCGGCCTTGCAGGTATGGGGGATCTGATCGTCACCTGCACCTCCATGCACTCCCGGAACCGCCGGGCGGGCATCCTGCTGGGACAGGGCAAGTCCATCGGGCAGACGCTGGCGGAGACCGGCGGCGTGGTGGAGGGCTACTATGCCGCCGCCAGTATGCACCAGCTGGCGGAAAAGACCGGCGTGGAGATGCCCATCTGCCGGTGCGTCTATGAGATATTGTACCGGCAGCGGCCGGTGCAGGAGGTGGCCCGTGAGCTCATGGGCCGGGCCAGAAAGGGCGAGATCGAGGACGGCTGGCGCTATCCCGTGGGATAACGCCGGGGAAGGAGGGGCGTATGGAGCGGATCCTGCTGGTGGAGGACGATGCCCAGATCACGGCATCGCTGTCGGCATTTTTGCAGAGTGAGGGCTTTTCCGTGGAGACGGCTACCGGGGAAACTCAGGCCAGGCAGCTGGTGGAGCAGACGGCTCCGGGGCTGCTGCTGGTGGATGTGCAGTTGGCGGAGGGCAGCGGCTTCGGCGTGTGCGCCTATGCCCGGAGCCGGGGGCTGCCGGTGATCTTCCTCACCGCCTCCGGCGACGAGAGCAGCGTGGTGTTGGGGCTGGACATGGGGGCCGACGACTACATCGCCAAGCCCTTTCGGCCCAGAGAGTTGGTCTCCCGCATCCGCAGCGTACTGCGGCGGTACGGCAAGGAGAAGACGCTGGTGCCGCTGGGCGGCGTGCTGGTGGATACGGAGAAGGGGCGGGTCACACGGGACGGCCGGGATGTGTATCTCTCGGCGCTGGAATACCGGCTGCTGCTGGTGTTTCTGAGCCACCGGGGAAAGGTCCTCTCCCGGTCACAGCTGCTGGAGGAGATCTGGGACGCCGCCGGGGATTTCGTCAATGACAACACCCTGACGGTGTATATCAAGCGCCTGCGGGAGAAGATCGAGACCGACCCCGCAGACCCACAGATCATCCGGACGGTGCGTGGCATCGGCTACATGGTGGACGCATGAGCATCTGGAAGAACACGGAGGTGCGGCGGACGGCCCTGTGGCTGCTGCTGGCCACGGCGGTGTGCTCCGTGGCGGCGGCCCTGCTGTATCCCATCTGCGGCCTGCTGACGCTGGGGCTGGGGGCGGTCTGCGGGGCCATCTGGTACGGCTCCACCCGGCGGCGCTACCGGGAACTGGAGGGCATGAGCCGGGACATTGACCGCATTCTCCACGGGCAGGAGCAGCAGGTGCTGCCCCAGCAGGAGGAGGGAGAACTGGCCATCCTCCGCAGCGAGATCGGGAAGATGACGGTGCGGCTGCGGGAGAACGCCCAGCGTCAGCAGGAGGAGCGTGTCCGGCTGGCGGATGCCATGGCGGATATCTCCCACCAACTGCGGACGCCCCTGACGGCCATGCGCCTGACCCTGTCCCTGCTGGAGCAGGAGGAGCTGACGCCCCAGCGGCGTTTGGCGCTGATGCGGGAGCTGAAGAAGCTGACGGGCCGTATGGAGTGGCTGGTGGAGGCCCTGCTGAAAATGGCCCAGCTGGACGCCGGGACGGTGGTGTTCCACCCGCAGGACACCACGGCGGCGGAGCTGGTGCGCCGTGCGGCGGAGCCGCTGGAGGTCCCCATGGAGGTGCGGAGCATCCGCTTCACCGCTCAGGCGGGGGAGGAGCGGCTTACCTGCGACGTGCCGTGGAGCACGGAGGCACTGGGAAATATTCTGAAAAACTGCATGGAGCACGCCGCCTCATGGGTGCAGGTAACGGCACGGGAGACAGCCATTTTCACAGAGATCACGGTGCAGGATGATGGACCGGGCTTCGACCCGGAGGAGCTGCCCCGGCTTTTCCAGCGGTTTTACCGGGGCAAAAACGCCGGGGAGAACAACTTCGGCATCGGCCTGAGCCTCTCCCGTCAGGTGCTGGCCCAGCAGAACGGCACGGTGCAGGCGGAAAATGTCCTCACCGGCGGCGCACGGTTTATCCTGCGGTGGTATAAGGGCACGATATAGATGCCCTCATAAGCCCCACCAAGCCGGGGGAAAAGTGCAGGATTAAAGGAAAATTTACCTTCTATTCATAAAAACCGCCGGGAAGTGTGAAATGACCTGCCGCCGCCGGTTGCATTTTGCCGAGGGTTGTAGTATAATTTCACAATATGTAAGTCCGCCCAACTTGGCGCAGACTGAAAAACAACGAAACGGATCAAACCGACTAAGGAGTGCGTATCGATATGCGAAATATACCCTTCAGCCCTCCGGATATCACGGAGCTGGAGATCCAAGAGGTGTGCGAGGCCCTGCGGTCCGGCTGGATCACCACCGGCCCCCGCACCAAGCAGCTGGAAAAGGAGCTGGCAGAGTACTGCCATGTGGCGAAGCTGGTGTGCCTGAACTCCGCTACGGCGGCGGAGGAGATGAACCTGCGGGTGCTGGGCATCGGTGAAGGCGACGAGGTGCTGGTGCCGGCGTACACCTATACCGCCACGGCGGCGGCGGCCATCCATGTGGGGGCCACGGTGAAGTTCATCGACAGCCAGAAGGACTCGCTGGAGATGGACTATGACCAGATGGAGCGGGCCATCACCGAAAGAACCAAGGCGGTGATCCCGGTGGATCTGGGGGGCATCCCCTGCGACTATGACCGCATCTATCAGGCGGTGGAGGGGAAAAAGGCTCTGTTCTGTCCCAAGGGCGACGTGCAGGAGGCACTGGGCCGGGTGGCCGTGGCGGCCGACTGCGCCCATGGGCTGGGCGCCTCCCGCCATGGGGTACCTACCGGCGCTCTGGCGGACTTCACCTCCTTCTCCTTCCACGCCGTGAAGAACTTCACCACCGCCGAGGGCGGTGCATCGGCGTGGCGCACGCTGCCGGGTCTTGACGACGAGGAGCTGTACCACCGCTATCAGCTGTTGAGCCTCCACGGCCAGTCCAAGGACGCTCTGGCCAAGACCAAGCTGGGGGCGTGGGAGTACGATATCGTGGGGCCGTGGTATAAGTGCAACATGACGGACCTCATGGCCGCCATAGGCCTGAAGCAGCTGGAGCGCTATCCCGGCCTGCTGGAGCGGCGGCATCAGCTGATCCAGCGCTATGATGAAGCCCTGCACCCGCTGGGCATCCGGACCCTGCCCCACTTTACCCCGGACTATACCAGCTCCGGCCACCTGTACCTGACGTGGACCCCCGGCATCGGGGAAAAGGAGCGCAATGAGATCATCCTGCGGATGGCGGAGCGGGGTGTGGCCTGCAACGTCCACTATAAGCCCCTGCCCATGATGACGGCCTACAAGGCCATGGGCTTTGATATCGCTGACTATCCCAATGCTTACCACCACTATGAAAACCTCATCACCCTGCCTCTGCACACCCGCCTCTCCGATGAGGATGCGGCCTATGTGACGGAGCAGTTTGCGGACATCGTGAAGGAGTACCTCCGGTGATGCTGCGGAAGTGGGAGGATCTGCCGCAGGAGATGCAGACGGAGGAAGTCCGCCCGTACTATGACCTGCTGCGAAGGAAGCAGGGGAGTCTGCTGTGCAAGCGGCTGTTCGATATTCTGGCGTCACTGGTGCTGCTGGTGCTGCTGAGCCCGGTATTTCTGGTGCTGGCCATTGCCATCAAGCTGGACTCCCACGGCCCGGTGTTTTACCGGCAGGTGCGGGTGACCCAGTACGGGCGTGAGTTTCGCATTTTCAAGTTCCGCACCATGGTGCAGAATGCTGACCGCATCGGCAGTCAGGTGACAGTCAGCGGCGACAGCCGCATCACACGGGTGGGCAAGGTCATTCGAAGCTGCCGTCTGGACGAGATCGGCCAGCTGCTGAACGTGCTGGGCGGCTCCATGTCCTTTGTGGGGACACGGCCGGAGGTGCCCAAGTACGTGGCCCGCTACACCCCGGAGATGATGGCCACCCTCCTGCTGCCGGCAGGAGTGACCTCCGAGGCCAGCATCCGCTACAAGGACGAGGCGGAGCTGCTGGACAAGGCGGAGGACGTGGACGAGACGTATGTGCAGCAGGTGCTGCCGGGGAAAATGGCATATAATCTGGCGAGCATCCGGCGCTTTGGCTTGGGGCAGGAGCTGCTGACCATGCTGCGGACGGTCAAGGCCGTGCTGTAAGAGGGCGGATACAGAGGTTGCAATTCCGGACCGCAGGGAGTATAATACTCCGTTGCGGTGATAACCGAGGAAGAAAAAACAGAGAGGACGCCGCCTGCCCCCAGCGGCCGGGTGGCGGTGAGAGGTCAACTATGGAAGAAAAGAAAGAGGTCACCATACAGGAGATCCAGAGCAAGCTCCTGGAGATCCTGCTGTATTTTCAGAAGTTCTGTCAGGAGAACGGGCTGGGCTTCGTGCTGGCCGGCGGCACCTGTCTGGGTGCCGTGCGCCACAAGGGCTTCATCCCCTGGGACGATGACGTGGACGTGTTCATGCTGCGGGACGACTATGAAAAGCTCTGCCGTATCTGGGACGAAAAGGCGGACACAGAGCACTACTCCTGCGTCCGCTCCAACGATCGATTCAACATCCGTCACTCCGCCACGGAGATCAAGGACAACAACACCACCTTCATCAACCGCCACAGCGTAGATCTGGACATCCATCAGGGGCTGATGATCGACGTGATCCCGCTGGACGCCGTACCCAAGTCCAAGTGGAAGCAGCTGTGGCAGATGGTGGATTCCATGATGTACTGCTGCTTCAACTTCCAGCGCCTGCCCGCCCACAAGGGCAAGGTCACCTACTATGCCGAAAAGCTGGCGCTGACGCTGGTGCCGTCCTTCAAGGCCCGGTACAAGCTGTGGAAGGGCGCCGAAAAGCGACTGAGCCGCTACTCACTGGCGGATGCGGAGTACGTCTCCTCCTTCGGCGAGGGCGCCACCATCATGCGCCAGCGGTTCCCCATCCGGTGGTTCCGCCACCCGGCGTATCTGGAGTTCGAGGGCCATCAGATGCCGGTGCCGGAGGACTATGACAAGTGGCTGACCATCTCCTACGGCGACTATATGCAGCTGCCTCCCCCGGAGGAGCGGGTCTACCGCCACGATGCGGTATTCATCGATCTGGAGCACAGCTACAAGCAGTATAAGGGCATCCACTACTGTGTGGATGAAAAGAAAGCGTGAGAGTCATGTCGAAGCTGAGAAATATGTTCTCCACCCGGAAGTGTATGCAGATCGCACCGGAGACGGAGATGATGCACGAGCTGACGCCGGAGGAGTTGAAGGCGCTGCAGGCGTGCTTTCTGGAGATCATCAAGGACATCGATCGGGTGTGTCAGGAGCACGGCCTGTGCTATATGGCCGCCGGCGGTACTGCCTTGGGTTCCGTGCGCCACAAGGGCTTTATCCCCTGGGACGACGATGTGGATATCCTCATGCCCCGTGAGGATCTGAACCGCTTCGTGGAGCTGTTCGAGGAGTGCATGGGGGACAAGTACGAGCTCACCACCCCCAATTCCGACAAGTATCAGCTGGAGAGCATGATCTCCGCCGTATATAAGAAAAACACCCTGAAAGCGGCGTTTCTGGACTATAACACGCCGTTTCCCAAGGGCGTCCACATCGATATCTTCGCCATTGAGTCCGTCCCCAGAAACCCCATTGTCCGGGGCATCAAGGGCGTAACGGCCATGGGCCTGCAATACATTGCGGTATCCACCCTGTTCTACCACTACCGCAGCCCGGAGAAGAAGAAGTTCTTCAGCCAGTCCTCCGCCGGAAAGTTCAACTATGGCCTGCGGTGCACAGTGGGCTTCCTGTTCTCCTTCCGCCCCTATAAGAAGTGGGGCGACCTGTTTGACCGCTTCGTGCGGTGCAAGAAGGACACGGGATTGTGGGCCGTCCCCACGGATATCGGCCACTATTTCGGACATATTATGCCCAAAGAGGTATATTATCCCCCCATCAAGGGACCTTTTGAGGACTTTTCCATCAACCTGCCCCATGATCCGGACACCTATCTGAAAAATCAGTACGGTGATTACTGGGTCATCCCGCCGGAGGCCGACCGGGAGAAGCACTATTCCGTGGGCTTCTGTCTGGACTGCGCCGCCGAGGAACAGAAAAAGGACGGAGCACAGGACCAATGAGCACGCATCCCATTGACATCGTGATCCCATGGGTGGACGGGTCTGACCCGGTCTGGCAGGCGGATCACGCCAAATACCGGGCCTCTAAAAGCGCCGACAATCACCCCGCCCGCTACCGGGAGTGGGGGCTGTTCCGCTATTGGTTCCGGGGCATCGAGCAGAACGCCCCGTGGGTGCGAAAGGTACACCTGCTGACCTACGGACACCTGCCTGCATGGCTGGAGCCTGACCATCCCAAGCTGCATATCGTCAATCACCGGGATTTCATCCCGGAGGAGTATCTGCCTACCTTCAGCTCCCATACCATCGAGCTGAATATGCACCGCATTCCGGATCTGGCGGAGCACTTCCTCTACTTCAACGACGACGTGTATCTGATGAAGCCCTCCCAGCCGGAGGATTTCTTCCGGGACGGCCTGCCCCGTGATACGGCGGTGATGGGCGTCATCAAAAACAACGACACCGCCAACTTCATGCCCTATATCATGCTGAACATGATGGCGCTGGTGAACATGAGCTTCGATAAGCGCAGTGTCATCCGGCAGAATTTCGGCAAGTGGTTCTATCCCGGCTACGGAAAGGGCCTGCTGTATAACCTGTACCTCCTCCCGTGGGGGGACTTCACAGGCTTCCGCAATTACCACTCCTGCGTTTCCTTCTGCAAGAGCACGCTGGAGGAGGTGTGGGACAGGTTCCCGGAGGTGCTGGACGCCACCTGCCGTCACAAGTTCCGGGACCGGGCGGACGTGAACCAGTACCTGTTCCGGTACTGGCAGCTGGCCAGCGGCCGGTTTGCCCCCAAAAAGCCCGACAGCACCTATCTTACCATCGGCAAGCAGAGCGAGTCGGAGGTGGAGCGGCTGCTGCGGGGCGGGAAGTACCGGGTGGTCTGTGTCAACGACGACCCCATGGACTTCGATTTCGATACGGAGCGGCAGCAGCTGATGGATATCTTCCAGCGGGCCTTCCCGCAGATTTCCGCCTTTGAGCGGTCATGAGCCGCTCCCGAAACTGAGAGAACGGACGGATGCTATGAAAAAGCTCTCACGAGCCAAAAATACCATGCGGAATACCCTTTGGGGCGCCATCTACCGGGTGGCTACCCTCATCGGGCCGTTTGCCATCAAGACCATCATCATCAAGGAACTGGGGCAGGAGTATAACGGCCTGTCCACCCTGTTCACCTCCGTGCTGACGGTGCTGAATCTGGCCAATCTGGGCTTTAACAGCTCCTTGGTGTTCACCATGTACAAGGCCATCGCCGAGGATGACAAGCCGGCCCTGTGCGCCATGCTGAAATTCTACCGGAAGGTCTACCGCATCGTGGGTTTGGTGATTCTGGGCATGGGTCTGGCGGTGATGCCGTTTTTGCCATGGCTGGTGAAAAACGAGTGTCCGCCGGATGTGAACCTGTACGTCCTCTTCGCCATCTACCTGTCGGAGAGCGTGCTGGATTACCTGATGTTCGCCTATAACAACGCCACGTTTACCGCCTTTCAGCGCAACGACGTGACGCTGAAGATATCCACCGTGCGCTATGTGGTGCAGTATACCCTGCAGGCGGCGGTGCTGCTGATCTTCTCCAATTACTATGCCTATATCATCCTGCTGCCGCTGATGGTGATCCCCAACAACGTGGCGGTGTATCTGGCGGCCCGGAAGCACTACCCGGACATCGTGTGTCAGGGTGAGCTGGACCCGGTGACCAAAAAGGACATCTATAAGCGGGTGGGGACGCTGTTCGGCCATAAGCTGGGCAACACCTTTCTGGTGAGCATCGACAGCATCATCATCTCCTCCTTTCTGGGACTGACGGCGCTGTCGCTGTATAGCAACTATTACTATATCCTCACCGCCGTCAATGGCCTGGTGGAGATCGTCACCAACGGCAGCCTCTCCGGCATCGGCAATAAGCTGCTGACGGACTCCCGTGAGGACAACTACCGGTTCTTCAAAACCATGACCTATGGCTGGGTGGCGCTGGTGGGCGGCGCAGCAGCGTGTATGCTGTGCTTTTACCAGCCCTTCATCGCCGCCGTGTGGCTTGGCCCGGAGTATCTGCTGGATGAGCGGCTGATGATGCTCATCGTGCTGTACTTCTTCTCGTGGATGTTCCGCATCATGCAGCTGACCTACCGGGATGCAGCGGGCCTGTGGACGGAGGATTGGCTCAAGCCCTATGTGGGCATGGCCGTGAATCTGGTGGGCAGCATCTGGATGGTGAAGGCCACCGGCAGCATCGCCGGCGTGCTGGTTCCCACCATTCTGGTGTTCTTCTTCATCTATACCCCGTGGGAAGCGTGGGTGGTGGTGAAATACCAGTTCTACCGCAGCTGGAACGAATACATGGGAAAGCTGCTGGGCTATGTGCTGCTGGCCTTTGCCGCCTGCGCCGCCTGCTACGGTGCGTGCCGGTGGCTGTCGCCGGACAATACCATCCTGTCACTGCTGCTGAGGTGCGTCATCGTGGGCGTTATCTACCCCGGCATCTGGCTGGGCGTCACCGGACGCACGGCGGAGTGGAAGCAGCTGTGGGGCATTCTGCTGCGCTTTTTGCCCAAGGGGGAAAAGGCCGCATAATCTATACAAAGTAGGAGTTATACCATATGCAAAAGAGAGAACTGCGGCGTGCGGTATTTGGGGATGAGAGCTGTATCGGACGGCTTCCGTGGCTGAACACGGCGGTGCTGGTGTATGTAGGCGTGACGGTGGTGAGCTTTGTGCTGCTGCAGATCGCCCCGGTGCTGACGTGGATGGCCAAAACCCCGCTGTACCACATTTCCACCTATTTGGGACTGATAGGCGCTGTGCTGATGGCGCTGGATCTGTTCACCAACCGGGGCCTCTGGCGAGGTATCTGGTGCTGGCTGCTGTATGGCGTGGCCTTTATGGATGTCATCGCCTCCCTGCGTACCATGCGCTACGGCGTGAAGGATAACCTTTTTGACCTGTGCTGGGTGGTGATCCAGTTTGCGCTGGTGTACAGTCTGGCCCAGCGGGTAGGCAGGGAACGGATGCGCCGGTTCCTGCGGAACCTGTTCTATGTGGTGCTGGTCATCTGGGGCATTGCCTGCTGCGTGGGCCTGTATCAATATCTGTTCCGCATCGGCTATACATATGTCGCCAATCCCAATACCACCAGCCCGGAGCTGACACGGCAGGGCTATTATCAGAGCCGCCTGTTCGGCCTGTTCATGGGTCTGGACTATGCGGCATATACCAGCATGTTCCTGTTTGCCGGCTGTATGCAGGGGGTCGTGACCCGTGGAAAACACTGGGCGGGCCGTGCGGCACTGGCCGTGGCGGCGCTGGTGCTGGTCACGCACGTGATCCTCAGCGTGTCCCGCAGCGCCCTGATCGCCCTGATTCTGTATGCCTTCTGCTTCACGGTGCTGCTGGTGCGTAACCGCTGCGGCAGTATGAATCAGCTGAAACGGCTGGGTGTCAGCGTGTTGGCCGGTGTGTGTGCCGTGGTGGTGTGCTGGGGCTGTACGGAGGGTATCTGGGCTGGTATGCAGCATATGGCCGTGGGTACCGTCATCGAGGAGCCGGATGCCATCGAGCGGTCACAGGAGGGCGATGTCTCCAACAACCGCTTCGAGATCTGGAGGGACTATATATCCCTTGCCGGTGAGATCGGCCCTGCGGGACTGTCCCTGTCCAACTACAACGACTATATCGGCGACCGGCATCCGGAGATGTACATCGTGCGCTACTTTACCGATCAGTTCAAGGATACGGTGAAAACGGATCTGGTCTACGAGTCCCATAACAACTATCTGTTTGTGTTTATCAGCACAGGCTTTGTGGGAGCAGGGCTGTTCCTGTGCTTCCTGGTGCTGGTGCTGGTGCGGGTGATTCGCTATATCCTGCGGCATCCGCAGCTGTCCCTGTGGACGATCACGACACTGGCGGTGGTGGCCTTCGGACTGGTGGAGGCGCTGTTCATGAACAGCGTATTCCTGAAGATCAATGATGTGTCCTTTATTTTCTGGCTGGCGCTGGGTGCGCTGATGCTGGAAACGGAAGATAAGGTGCCTGCGGCAGAGCGTACTCTGTGACAGGTACCGGTGAAAGGAGAATATAGTTTTATGGACATCAAAAAGGATCATATCAACTTTGCGGTGGGTCCGGTTCAGATCTCGGAGGAGATCTCCCGGATCGGTGCAGACCCCGTGCCCTACTTCCGCACGCCGGACTTCTCCGCCCTGATGAAGGAGAACGAGGCGCTGCTCAAGGAGTTCATGGACGCTCCGGAGGATGCCAGAGCGGTATTCCTCACCGGCTCCGGCACGGCCTCCATGGATGCCGTCACCCAGAACGTGTTCACCAAGGACGACCGGCTGCTGGTGGTGGCCGGCGGCAGCTTCGGTCACCGCTTCTGCGAGATCTGCGAGGTCTACGGCATCCCCCATACGGCCATCGAGCTGCGGCAGGGCCATGCTCTGACCCCCGCCGATCTGGCCCCCTATGCCGGACAGGGCTACACGGGCTTTCTGGTGAATATGCACGAGACGTCCACCGGCGTTTTGTACGATATGGACATGATCTCCGCTTTCTGCCGTGAAAACGGTCTGGTGCTGGTGGTGGATGCCATCAGTGCATTTCTGGCCGATGACGTCAGTATGAAGCGCTGGGGCGCCGACGTGGTGTTCACCGGCTCCCAGAAGGCGCTGGCCGTGCCTCCCGGCATCTCCATGATGGTGCTCAGCAGCCGGGCTGTGGAGCGTATCTATGCCAACCGCCCTGCCTGCTACTATCTGGACCTGAAGGCCGCCCTGAAAAACGGGGAGCGGGGCCAGACCCCCTTCACTCCGGCGGTGGGCATCCTTATCCAGATCAATGCCCGCCTGAATCAGATCAAACGGGACGGCTTTGCAAACGTACAGGCCAAGACCCGTGCCATTGCCAAGGATTTCCGCTCCCGCATCGGGAAGTATCCCTTCCACATCGTGTCCGATTCCCTGTCCTATGCGGTGACGCCGCTGTCTCCCAACAATCCGGAGGTGTCCGCCCACCAGCTGTTCCTGACCCTGAAGGACGAGTACGGCATTATCATCTGCCCCAACGGCGGCGAGCTGGCGGATAAGGTGTTCCGGGTGGGCCACATCGGCCACCTGACCGTGGAGGATAACGACGCACTGTTCCGGGCCTTTGACGACCTCATGGCCCGTGGGATTCTGAAGGCTTGATCGATATATTACAAGGAGGAAGAAACATGAAAGTTCTGTTGCTTGCGGCGGGTCGAGGCACCCGCATCAGCCGGTATTTGGCCGGCAACCCCAAGTGTACCGTGGACATCGGCGGTCAGAAGCTGATCCAGTACACCATCGAGCTGTTCCACAAGAAGGGCATCACCGACATTGCCATGGTGCTGGGCTACCGGGCGGAGGTCATTCAGGAGACGCTGAAGGACTACGAGGGCATCCGCTACTTCTATAACCCCTTCTTCGACGTCACCAACAGCATCGCCTCGGCGTGGTTCGCTAAGGACTTCCTGTCCCAGTACGATGACACCCTCATCATGAACGCCGACGTGTATCTGGAGGAGACACTGCTGGACCGCATTCTGGAGTGCCATAAGTCTCCGGTGATGTTTGCCGACGGCACCCGCAAGGAGGAGGCCGACTACAAGTATAAGTACGAGAACGGCCTGCTGGTGAAGTACGGCAAGGAGCTCACCGGCAGCGATATCACCGGCGAGTACATCGGCATCGGCCGCTTCAGCAAGGATTTCATGCCGGAGTTCATGGAGAAGCTGGACGGCATGATCCGCACCCAGCAGCACAGCGTCTGGTGGGAGAATATCCTCTATGAAATGGTGGGCAAGCGCCCGGTATACGTGGAGGAGATGGATGGCCTGTTCTGGGCCGAGGTGGACTATGTGGAGGATTATGAGCGCATCCTCCGCTTCCGTGGCTATAAGGCAGACTTCTCCCTGAACGTGGAGAAGATCTGAGGGAGGACAGGCGGCGTCAGCCGGAGCCGCCGGAAGGAAGAACGGATGAAACAAGAAAACGGCAAAAGAGCCATGACCGCCGGACTGCGGCGGACGATGGTGATCTTCGTGCTGGATATGCTGTGCATCGCCGGGTCCTTTTTCCTGGCGCTGTGGATGCGGTTTGAGTTCCGTCTGGGGGCCATCCCTCAGATGTACCTCAACGAGTATTTGAAGATCATCGGGCCGTGGATCGTCATCTGTCTGGTGGTGTTCCAGCTATTCCGGCTGTATAACAGCATCTGGAGCTTCGTCAGCATCGACGAGCTGTTCCGCATCATTCTGGCCTATGGCGTGCTGCTGGCAGCCGGACTGGCCTATGTGCTGATCCTGAAGATCGATATGCCCCGCTCCTTCTACTTTGCGGGCTTTGTCATGAGCTTCATGTCCACCACGGCGCTGCGGTTCTCCTACCGCTTCATGCGCCAGCTGATGGCGGGGATCAGCACGGAGAAAAGCGAGCGGGACCGCATTCTGATGATCGGCGCCGGTGAGGCCGGACGCCAACTGATCCGGGAGATCAATTCCAATCCCCGGCTGGGCAGCCGGGTGGTGTGCATCATCGACGACAACCCCAGCAAGCGCCGCCGGTATCTGGACGGCGTGGAGATTGCCGGCGGGCGGCAGGAGATCCCCGATGCGGTGAAGAAGTACCAGGTCAATAAGATCATTTTCGCCATCCCCACCTGCGACGGACAGGACCGCAAGGAGATTCTGGACATCTGCAGCAAGACCGGCTGCCGGGTGCAGGCGGTGCCGGGGATGTTCCAGCTGGTCAACGGAGAGGTCAGCGTCAGCAAGCTCCGGGACGTGGAGCTGCAGGATCTGCTGGGCCGTGACCCTATTCAGGTGAATCTGGAGGAGATCTGCCGGTATATCTCCGGCAAGGTGGTGATGGTCACCGGCGGCGGCGGTTCCATCGGCAGCGAGCTGTGCCGCCAGATCGCCAAAAGCAAGCCCGAACAGCTGATCATCTTCGATATTTATGAGAACAATGCCTACGATATCCAGATGGAGCTGCGCCACACCCATCCGGAGCTGAATCTGGAGGTGCTCATCGGCTCCGTGCGGGACATGGGCCGTCTGGACGACGTCATGGCCAAGTACCGGCCGGAGCTGGTGTTCCACGCCGCCGCCCACAAGCATGTCCCCCTGATGGAGGACAGCCCTAACGAGGCCATCAAGAACAACGTCTTCGGCACCTATAAAATGGCCATGGCCTCGGTGAAGTACGGCGTGAAGAAGTTCGTGCTGATCTCCACGGATAAGGCGGTGAACCCCACCAACATCATGGGCGCCTCTAAGCGCCTGTGCGAGATGGTGGTGCAGATGATGAACCGCCGCAGCCCCAATACAGACTTCGTGGCGGTGCGCTTCGGCAACGTGCTGGGCAGCAACGGCAGCGTCATCCCCCTGTTCAAAAAGCAGATCGCTGAGGGCGGCCCGGTAACGGTGACGCACCCGGAGATCACCCGCTTCTTTATGACCATCCCCGAAGCGGTGTCGCTGGTGCTTCAGGCGGGATACTACGCCAAGGGCGGCGAGATATTCATTCTGGATATGGGCCAGCCGGTGAAGATCGACACCATGGCCCGCAACCTTATCCGCCTGTCCGGTCATGAGCCGGATGTGGATATCAAGATAGTCTACACGGGCCTGCGCCCCGGCGAGAAGCTGTATGAGGAGATCCTCATGGCGGAGGAGGGCCTGCAGGAGACCTCCAACAAGCTGATCCACATCGGAAAGCCCATCGTCATGGACGACGAGGAGTTTTGCCACCAGTTGGATCGGCTGGAGAAGGCCTGTGAGGAGGAGACGGAGGACATGAAGGACATCGTGGCCTCGGTGGTCCCCACCTATCGCCGCAAAAAATAATTCTGCAATGACAAAAGCCTTTCAAGGACAACGGTAAGAACAAGAGCAGCCCCGGCGGAATTTTCCGCCGGGGCTGCTCTTTTACTGTCGGGAGACTGCTCTGTAAGGCTGCTCTGAGAGACTTCCCTTCCGCCGGGACGGCTTTGTGACGTTTTTGTAATGAAACCTGTCACCGAAACGTCACCTTCGTGTGGTATACTGGACAACAGAAAGTCAAGGAGGGACACGACTATGGAGCTGATGCAGATCCAGCATCTCAGTAAGGTATACGGACAGGGTGAAAATCAGGTGCGGGCGGTGGACGACATTTCCTTCACCGTGGAGAAGGGGGAGTTCTTGGCCATCATCGGCCCCTCCGGTTCCGGTAAATCCACTCTGCTGCACATTTTGGGCGGTGTTGACTGCCCCACCTCCGGCAAGGTCTTTGTGGATGGGCAGGATGTCTACGCCCAGAACGAGGATCAGCTGGCCATTTTCCGCCGCCGGCAGGTGGGGCTCATTTACCAGTTTTATAACCTGATCCCCGTGCTGAACGTGGTGGAGAACATGACCCTGCCGGTGCTGATGGACGGGCGACAGGTGAATCAGGAGCGGCTGGGGGAGCTGCTGGACGTGCTGGGTCTGCGGGGTCGGGAGAAGTACCTGCCCAATCAGCTCTCCGGCGGCCAGCAGCAGCGGGTGTCCATCGGTCGGGCGCTGATGAACGCCCCGGCGGTGGTGCTGGCGGATGAGCCCACCGGCAATCTCGACAGCAAGAACAGCCAGGAGATCGTGGAGCTGCTGAAGATGTCCAACAAGAAGTACGGCCAGACGCTGGTCATCATCACCCACGACGAGAACATCGCCCTGCAGGCCCACCGGGTCATTGCCATCGAGGACGGCCGCATCACACGGGATGAGCGCATCCGGGAGGTGCTGGAATGAACGTCTTTCACCGCTACACCCGGCAGGCCCTGCGGGAAAACCGCTCCCGGACATGGGTGACCATCGTGGGCATCATCCTGTCGGTGGCCCTGTTTACCGCCGTGACGGAGGGTGCTTACAGCGGCGTGCGGTATCTCATAGGGGCCGCCGAGTACACCGTAGGCCGATTCCACGGCTGCTACCAGAACCTCACGGAGCAGCAGGCAACGCAGCTGAGCCGTGATGAAAAGGAGATCACGGAGCAGTCTGCGTGGCAGCTGGTGGGCTGGGGGCAGGTAGGGGCGGACAATGCTTATAAGCCCTATCTGAGGATCATGTCCATGGACCCCGACCTGCCGGACCTTCTCTCCATCCGCCTGACCCAAGGCCGCCTGCCGGAGAAGGCCGGGGAGATCCTCCTGCCGGAGCATCTGTGGTCCAACGGCAGCGTCCGCCATGCGCTGGGGGACACCATGGAGCTGGAGCTGGGCCACCGGACGCTGGGTGGGGAGGAGCTGACGGCCGATGACCCCTATACGAAGGGGGAGACGCTGACAGATACCACGTCCCACACCTACACCGTGGTGGGCTTTTACCAGCGGCTGGATATGACGACGGAGCCCTTTTCCTGCCCCGGCTACACCGCCCTGACCTGTCAGGAGCAGGGCTATCAGACGGATGAATTTTTCCGGGTGGCCCATCCCAGCCGCTTTTACAGCTATATGGAGGGGAATGCCGAGAAATATCCGGGACTGGCGTGGTACTCCAACTCCGACCTGCTGAATTACTACGGCGCCACCACCTTCTTCTCCGTGAACCGGATGATCTACAGCTTTGCGGTGATCCTGCTGCTGATGATCTCCTTCGGCTCGGTGTCGCTGATCTATAACTCCTTCTCCATCTCCGTGGCGGAGCGGACCCGGCAGTTCGGTATCCTGAAATCCATCGGCGCCACCCGCAAGCAGATTCGGGACAGTGTCCTCTATGAGGCACTGGTGCTGTGCGCCGTGGGGATTCCACTGGGTCTGCTGGTGGGCTGTCTGGGCATCGGCATCACTCTGTACTGTCTGCGGGACAGCTTCGGATTCCTGATGGGGGAGAGCGGCAACGCCCTGCAAATGCACTTTGTGCTCAACGGCTGGGCGCTGCTGGCGGCGGCGGGCATCGGCCTTGTGACGGCCATCATCTCGGCATGGGTCCCCGCCAAGCGTGCCGTGCGGGTGTCGCCGGTGGAGGCCATCCGCCAGACCAAGGACGTGAAGCTCCGGGGCCGGGAGGTCAGGACCTCCCGCCTGACGGAAAAGCTCTTCGGCTTCTCCGGGATGTTGGCCGCCAAGAACTTCAAACGCAACCGCAAGCGCTACCGCTCCACGGTGGTGGGCCTGTTCCTCAGCGTGACGCTGTTCATCTCCGCCTCCTCCTTCTGCGCCTATCTGACGGACGCCGTAGACCAACTGGGGGGCGACAGCACACTGGGCGTGCAGCTGTATTACAGCGAGGCCCTGCCGGAGGGCGTGACGCCGGAGCAGCGGCTGGGACAGCTGGCCGCCGCCGACGGCGTGGAATCGGGCTTCTACACCGCCGACAGCTACGCCAGCCTGCACTTTGCCAAGGAGGACATGGATCCGGACTACTGGAAGGACACTGGGCTGGAGGGAGACCGCAGCGCCGCCATGTACTTCCTCCGGGATGAGGATTTCCGGCAGCTGCTGCGGGACAACGGCCTGTCGGAGGAGGAGTACTTCCGTGCCGATGCACCTCAGGCGGTGGCGTGGGATATGCTGGACATCTGGCGCAGCACCGAGGGCAGTAAGTACAATAAGCTCTACCATTACCACCTGCTGAACGGCAGCAGCCTGCCCATCACCGGAACGGAGAGCAGCTATCAGCCCATGGAGGGCTGGTTCACCACGGGCGACCGCATCACACGGGACGGTACGGAATATGTGCTGTACTATCCGGAGGACTATATAGACGATTACTATACCGCCCGCAGCGAGGGGGAGACCCCGGACGAGAGCCGGGCACAGGCGGTGCCGGCATCGGAGGCCGTCCTCACCCGGAGCTATACCGTGGGCGCTATTTTAAAGGAGGCTCCCGATTTCCTGCGTACCGGCGACCTGTATCTGCTGTACCCGTACAGTATGTATGAGACCGTCACCGGGCAGGCCCCTGCCGCCGATGCCTTCTGGTTCAGGAGCAGCGACCACGCCGCCTCCTACGAGAGCATGGGGCAGATCATGATGGAGCTGGGCAACAGCCGCTCTGAGCTGCAGGATCTGGCCGCCAACGGCGAGAGCCAGCGGGCCATGGTGACGGTGGTGAACGTGTTTTCCTACGGCTTCATCATCCTCATCTCCCTGATCTCCATGACCAACGTGTTCAACACCATCTCCACCTCCATCGCTCTGCGCCGCCGGGAGTTCGCCATGCTGCGGTCCGTGGGACTGACCCAGCGGGGCTTTGCCCGGATGATGGACTACGAGTGCATCATCTACGGCGCACGGGCGCTGCTGTGGGGCCTGCCGGCATCGGTGCTGGTGACCTATGGCATCTATCGCAGCGTGGCCCAGAGCATCGCCGCCCGGTTCTACATCCCGTGGTACAGCGTGGCCATCGCCGTGGGCAGCGTGTTCGTGGTGGTGTTCGCCACCATGCTCTATGCCACCCGGAAGATCCGCAGTGAAAACCCCATTGAGGCGCTGAAGCAGGAGAACCTGTAAGCCCCGTCTCGCAAGTCGAAGCAACAGCAGCCCCGGCAGAACTGCCGGGGCTGCTGTGATAAGCTTGCTGCATGGCCTGAGGCAGGGCCGGATACCGGTGCGCCGGGCCAAAAGGGATTGACAGGCGGCGGCCGGGAGGCTATCATGAGGACAGAAAGAAAAGGAGGGCCGCCATGTCACAGGTCACCAAGCGGGCGCTGGAGGCGTCACTGAAGCATCTGCTGCTGCAAAAGCCGCTGAACAAGATCACCATCAACGATATCGCTGAGGATTGCGGCATCAACCGCATGACCTTCTACTACCACTTCAAGGACATTTACGATCTGGTGGAGTGGAGCTGTCAGGAGGACGCCAGCCGGGCGCTGGCGGGGAAAAAGACCTATGAGACGTGGCAGCAGGGGCTTTTGCAGATCTTTCAGGCGGTGCTGGACAACAAGCCCTTCATCCTGAACGTCTATCGCTCCGTCAGCCGGGAGCAGGTGGAGAACTACCTCTACCGGGTCACCTATGACCTGCTGGAGAGTGTGGTGGAGGAGGAAGCTCAGGGGATGTCCGTGCGGCAGGAGGACAAGGAACTCATCGCCACCCTCTATAAATATCTGTTCGTGGGACTGATGCTGGACTGGATCAAAGGGGACATGAAGGGCGACCCACAGGTCATGGTGCAGAAGCTGGAGCTGGTGCTCCACGGCAATGTGGTGGCCGCCCTGCAACGGATGCGGACGGACAAGCCTGCATCAAACGGAGCGGAATGATAAAAAACTGAACACCTCCCATCCCGGTGATAAAAAACTTATCACCGGGATTTTTCTGTTTATTGAACAAATCGTGCCTGAGTTGTATATTATCCTCATCAAAGGAAAACATACCGGCGAGGACGCCGTTGCTCCCCATGCGAGTGCTGAGAAGGGGACGGGCGGCGTAGCGGTCAACAGAAAGGAGCGCATTTCTATGTATTATTCCAGCGGTAACTATGAGGCCTTTGCCCGTCCCAAAAAGCCGGAGGGCGTGGACAATAAATCCGCCTACATCGTGGGCAGCGGTCTGGCTGCGCTGACTGCCGCCTGCTATCTGGTGCGTGACGGCCAGATGAAGGGCGAGCGGGTCCACATTCTGGAGAAGGGTCCCACTGCCGGCGGCGCCTGCGACGGCTGGAAGTTCGAGAACATCGGCTACGTCATGCGGGGCGGCCGTGAGATGGACAACCACTTCGAGGTCATGTGGGATCTGTTCCACTCCATCCCCTCCATTGAGACGGAGGGCGTCAGCGTGCTGGACGAGTACTACTGGCTCAACAAGGCCGACCCCAACTACTCCCTGTGCCGGGCCACGGTGAACCGTGGCGAGGACGCCCATACCGACGGTAAGTTCGATATCTCCGACAAGGGCGCCATGGAGATCATGAAGCTGTTCTTCACCCCCAACGAGGAGCTGCAGGACAAGCGCATCAGCGACTTCTTCGACGACGAGGTGTTCGGCAGCAACTTCTGGCTGTACTGGCGCACCATGTTCGCCTTCGAGAACTGGCACAGCGCTCTGGAGATGAAGCTCTATATCCAGCGCTATATCCATCACATCGGCGGCCTGCCCGACTTCACCGCCCTGCGCTTTACCAAATACAACCAGTATGAGTCCATGATCCTGCCCATGGTGAAGTATCTGGAGGGCTTCGGCGTCCAGTTCCACTTCGGCGTGCAGGTGACCAACGTGGAGTTTGACTGCACCGCCGAGCGGAAGGTGGCCAAGCGCATCGACGTCCTCCGGGACGGCAAAAGCGAGGCCATCGACCTGACGGAGAACGATCTGGTGTTCATCACCAACGGCGGCTGCGTGGAGAACTCCTCCATGGGCAGCCAGAACACACCCGCCCCCTACAACACCGAGATCAAGGAGGGCGGCGGCTGGGATATGTGGCGCAAGATCGCCGCTCAGGATCCCTCCTTCGGCCATCCGGACAAGTTCTGCTATGATCCGGAGCAGACCAACTGGATGAGCGCCACGGTGGAGACGCTGGATCAGCGCATCATCCCCTATATCAAGAACATCTGCAAGCGGGATCCCTTCACCGGCAAGGTGGTCACCGGCGGCATCGTCACCGTGAAGGACTCCAGCTGGCTCATGAGCTGGACCATCAACCGCCAGCCCCAGTTCCGCCAGCAGCCCAAGGATCACTGCCTGGTGTGGGTGTATGCCCTGTTCACCGATAAGCCCGGTGACTACGTGAAAAAGCCTATGCGGGAGTGTACCGGTAAGGAGATCTGCATGGAGTGGCTGTATCACATCGGCGTGCCGGAGAGCGAGATCGAGGACATGGCCGCCAATAGCGCCAACACCGTCCCTGTGATGATGCCCTATATCGACGCCTTCTTCATGCCCCGTGCCTACGGCGATCGGCCCAAGGTCGTACCCGACGGCGCTGTGAACTTCGCCTTCCTGGGCCAGTTTGCCGAGACGCCCCGTGACACCATCTTCACCACGGAGTACTCCATGCGGACCGGTATGGAGGCCGTGTACACCCTGCTGAACGTGGATCGTGGCGTGCCGGAGGTCTGGGGCAGCGTATATGATGTCCGGGATCTGCTGGATGCCACCGTGAAGCTGCGGGACGGCAAGAAACCCATCGATATGGAGCTGAATCTGGTGGAAAAGATGGCCCTGAAGAAGGCCCTCAGCAAGATCCACGGCACCGATATCGAGAAGCTGCTGAAGGAGTATCAGGTCATCTGAGGCCCGTTGGGTCAACCGCTGCGGCAGTCGATGACCTTCTGAAAACAGAAAAAGGAGAGGCCATGTCACAGCCCTATAAGGCGGTGATTTCAAAATACGGAAAGTGACATTCGCAACGGCAAGCAATAAGACTCTGGCTCACAAGGTCGGAGCCTTATTGTTTTCTACCTGTAATATATCGCATCTTTGTGCCTCGGCAACTTTCTGCGTATCATGAAAGCGTCAGGAGGTGTCGGACAATGAGAAAACAGAAATATCACATTCCATGAACGTACCTTCCCTCCTGTGACTTAGCAGTTAGGGGAATTTGACCATCGGGTAAAATGCTTGGTTAGAATGGGCGAACCGATATCCCTTGGAAAAGCCACACCGCTGCAGCCTTCCCCTGTTAAAACAGCTCCCGGCAGGCCCCGTGAACCAGCAGGGAGAGGACCTGCGGATACAGCTGACCGATTTGTTTTCGGCATAGAACTGCCCTCCTGCGTTCGTTGGAGCTGCTCTCATATCCCGGAGCGCAAAAAAGAAATGTCCCTCCGCCGTCCGACATTGACAGAGTGACATTTATTATCTCACGACATGGGCAGAGTGACATTTATGATTTCACATTCTCTATGGGATACCCGGTCAGATCCGCCGGATATATGTTCTGTTATAACCGAAGTATGATCCATCTGGCAAGTGGTTTTTCCGGAGGTTTTTTTGGTCGAGAGGAGGAAGATTTCGACTTGACGCAGGGCAACTTTTGTATTATGGTGTACTTACCATTGCTGTCAGGCGTGGTTGCCCCTATCCATTGGCGATATCGATCGAGGTACCAAAAATGGACATTTACAGGACAAAATTCCTGTCAGCGATGGGTGAGAAAAGTGTCCGGTTCGTGTCAGAAATCGGCCAGATCGGGGGAGACCTTGTTGTGACCGTTTCACCGCACCTGCTGCCAAGAGCATTTCGGCAGCAGAGGACATTTCAGCAGTGAAGGATATTTCAGCAGTGAAGGATATTTTTAGTAAGGAGGATTTTCCATGCCTACCATCAAAACCGGCATCCGCTTCTCCAAAAAGCAGCCGCTGAGCGAGCAGGAGCTGCGGCAGCTTCACGCCTACTGGCGTGCCGCCAACTATCTGACGGCCTGCCAGCTGTATCTGATGGATAACCCCCTTCTGGAGCGCCCGCTGGTCAAAAGCGACCTCAAGCAGACCATCGTGGGACACTGGGGGACCTGCCCCGGCCAGAACTTCATCTATACCCATTTGGATCGGGTCATCAAGCGCAACGATCTGGATATGATCTATCTCTCCGGTCCCGGCCACGGCGGCAACGCCATGGTGGCGCAGGACTGGCTGGACGGCAGCTATACCGAGGTTTATCCCAACATCACCCGAGACAAGGAGGGGATGCAGAAGCTCTTCAAGCGTTTCTCCTTCCCCGGCGGCATCCCCAGCCATGTGGCGCCGGAGACCCCCGGCTCCATCCATGAGGGCGGCGAGCTGGGCTACTCGTTGGCCCACGCCTTCGGCGCCGTGGCGGATAACCCCGATCTGATCGCTGCCTGTGTGGTGGGCGACGGCGAGGCGGAGACCGGCCCGCTGGCCACCTCGTGGCACGGCAACAAATTCGTCAACCCCATCACCGACGGCGCCGTACTGCCCATTCTGCACCTCAACGGCTTCAAGATCGCCAACCCCACCATCTTCTCCCGCATGAGTCACGAGGAGGTGGAGTGCTTCTTCCGTGGCTGCGGCTGGGAGCCGTACTTTGTGGAGGGCGACGATCCTATGGTCATGCACCAGCAGATGGCGGCGGCGCTGGACCGGGCCATCCGGGAGATCAAGCGCATCCAGCGGGAGACCCGCAAGACCGGCGAGGCCAAGCGGCCCCGCTGGCCCATGATCGTGCTGCGTACTCCCAAGGGCTGGACCGGCCCCAAGGAGGTGGACGGGCTGCCGGTGGAGAACTGCTGGCGAGCCCATCAGGTGCCTATCTCCATGGGGACAGACACTGACCGGCACCTCGCCCAGCTGGAGGCGTGGCTGCGCTCTTATAAGCCGGAGGAGCTCTTTAACCCCGACGGTACGCCGGTGGAGCTCATCGCCTCCTTCCCGCCCACGGGCCGCCGCCGCATGGGCGCTAACCCTCATGCCAACGGCGGACTGCTGCTGCGTGACCTGCGGACCCCCGATTTCCGGGACTACGCCGTGGACGTCAAGGCCCCCGGTGCCGTGGAGGCGCAGGATATGTATGTGCTGGGTACCTACGTCCGGGACGTGATGAAGCTGAACATGGAGTCCCGCAACTTCCGCATCTTCGCCCCCGACGAGACGGCCTCCAACCGCCTGCAGGCGGTGTTCGAGGTGACGGGCCGCCGCTTCCTGGACCAGCAGATCCCCGGCATCGACGACCATCTGGACCCGGACGGCCGGGTCATGGATTCCATGCTCTCCGAGCATTTCTGTGAGGGCTTTTTGGAGGGCTATCTTCTGACGGGACGCCACGGCTTCTTCGACAGCTATGAGGCTTTCATCCGCATCGTGGACTCCATGTTTGCCCAGCACGCCAAGTGGCTGAAGATGTGCAGCGAGCTGCCGTGGCGGCAGGATATCGCCTCACTGAACTATATTCTGGCCTCCAACGTCTGGCAGCAGGATCACAACGGCTTTACCCATCAGGACCCCGGCTTTTTGGATCACGTGGCCAACAAGAAGGCCGACGTGGTGCGGATGTATCTGCCGCCGGATGCCAACTGTCTGCTGTCCTGCTTTGACCACTGTATCAAGAGCCGCAACTATGTCAACGTCATTGTGGCCAGCAAGCATCCCAGGCCCCAGTGGCTGACCATGGAGCAGGCGGTGAAGCACTGCACCCAGGGCATCGGCATCTGGAGCTGGGCCTCCAACGATCAGGGGCAGGAGCCGGATGTGGTCATGGCCTGCTGCGGCGATACGCCTACGCTGGAGACGCTGGCCGCCGTGAGCATCCTGCGTCAGGAGCTGCCGGAGCTGAAGATCCGTGTGGTGAACGTGGTGGATCTGATGAAGCTGCAGCCCCACACGGAGCATCCCCACGGCCTGACAGACGAGGAATACGACGGCCTGTTCACCAAGGATAAGCCCATCATCTTCGCCTATCACGGCTACCCCACGCTGGTGCATGAGCTGACCTACCGCCGCCACAACCGGAACCTCCATGTGCGGGGCTACAAGGAGGAGGGAACCATCACCACCCCCTTCGATATGCGTGTTCTCAACGACATTGACCGCTTCGATCTGGTCATCGATACGGTCCGTCGGCTGCCCCAGTTGGGCAACCGGGGGGCGTATCTGGTGCAGAAGATGCAGGATAAGCTGGTGGAGCATCGTCAGTATATCCGGGACAACGGCGTGGATCTGCCGGAGGTCCGCAACTGGAAGTGGGACAGCAGTCTGAACGCTGCCGAATAAGGTTTGCTATACGGAAAAGACCTCCGCAGAATCTGGTTTGTAAAGGTTATAGCACGACACAAGGGCGTCTAACAGAGAAGCGCCGTCTTGGAAGTGATTCCAAGACGGCACTTTTCTGTTGCGGATCAGAGCGAACACTTCACGGCGAAACCGCCGCTGAAGAAATAGGTGTTCGTCCAATACCTGTTTGGTAAATAGCCTTACTTTAATAGAATGAACCCCCGGACGCTTGGGGGGTGCATTTTCAATTTAAGGGAAAGTAGTGATTTTTATCGTTGCTCTTTGCTTATGGCACAGGCAAGGATATACACAGTCATCGACCACAAAGAATTTCGGAAAAGTTTCCTTTTAAGAAATGCCGATACTCCGGATGATTGGATGCGTTCTCGTATTCTTCCAAAATCGTCTTTTTGTTCCATGCTTTCGTTTTGTCATTCATTTCTTCATATCGGATAATAGTAAGCAGGCCTTCTCGCTCCGCCTGCAAAATTGCTTCATAGGCATCAGGGATAAACTCCACACCGGATATATCGACCGGTATGCTACTGGTAGCGACATCCGGTATTTGAACCGAAAAACCGGAATCTGAAATTGTCTCGGCAGAATAAATATAACCGGATACGCCTTTGTATGTGCTTATCAGAGCATTGGGATAATACTCTTCCAACCGTTGCCGCCCATCTTTACCAAAACCGTACGGCCCCCATTTTTGGCATTTTCCATTATAAGAAAAACCGGTTTCCACGCAATACTTTTCAATGGAATTGCTCAAATAGACCAATACGTTTTCTCTTTTTGTGGAAAAATAAACCAAAGGGATACCATGATTCGAGCTCTGCGGCGTTAGTTGTGTAATACCCTTAACAGATGATGCGTGATAGTACATTAGCTTTCTTCCCTCCTAACGCAATTTGCTCCAAGCGTTTTCGACGGTGTACAGGTGCTCTGATAATTCTCGCATAGGCATATTTCATCTTAGCAGATAACTGGCGCCGAAGCAACAGAAAGATCCACCGTAATTCTATCAGAATTACGGTGGATCTTATGGTGGACCTGATGGGATTCGAACCCACGACCTCTCGGATGCGAACCGAACGCTCTCCCAGCTGAGCTACAAGCCCGGATATGAAGTTGTAGAGCCATAATATATGGAGCGGATGCTCCGCTCCATATATTATACACACTTCTTTATAAAATGCAACCATTTTCTCTCCGGCGTCGCAAAAAATTGCCCCTGCAGATGGAAAACGCCGCCCGGCGGGCCTTATTCCGCCGCCGGGATACGGGTATACGACACCGGCTGGCCCTCCCGGAAGGTCACCTGAAAGCCCTGACCGGGGGAGACGGAGTAGTCATAGCGCCCACCGCCGAACCAGGCCATCATCAGCCCCGCCGTGACGCCGCCGTGGATGACGCAGACGGCGTCCTCCGGCCTCTGCACCACCGGGGCGATGGCCGCAAGGCTGCGCCGCAGCACCTGCGGGGCGCTCTCCCCGTGGGGGCAGGGGTTGTGCTCTACGTCGGTGATCCACGCCTGATAGGCCGGGGTGTCCTTCAGCTCCTCGTAGCTCTTCATCTCGAAGTCGCCGAAGTCCATCTCCCGCAGGCCCGGAAGCCGGGTGTGGGGTACGTTGCCATAGATGGCCGCCAGCGTCTGCTCCGTCCGCAGCATCCCGCTGGTATAGTAGCGCTGGGCCGTGGGATAGTCCCCGGCCCGGCGGTGCAGCTCCGACAGAGACTCCGGCAGGGCGGGGATATCCGCCGCCCCGTAATACAGGTTCCGCAGGCTGCCCTCCGTCTGGGCATGGCGCAGCAGGGTCAGCTTCATTTCAGCACCTCCGTCAGTCCGCAAAATACCCGGCGCACGCTGCCGGCCTGCTGGGCCAGCCGCCGCAGCAGGCGGCCATGGCGCTCCCGCCAGGCCCGCTCTCCGGCGTCCATGGGGACCACGCCGCTGCCGATCTCCCGTGCGATGACCACCTCCGCCGCCGTCAGCAGGGGGAGATAGGACTCGGTGTCCTCCTGCCGCCGGGTCAGCTCCTCCAGATGAATATAGCACCGGACACCCGGCACCGGCTCACCTGCCGCCAGATCGCAGATATCCCCTGGCGTCAGGCCGTACTCCCGTGCCGCCAGTGTCAGCTTTCCCTGATATGCCCCGCCGATGATCAAGTCCATATCCTCACCTCACCAAAGTCCATACGGCGGCTCCCGCCAGCTCACCCAGTGTCAGGGCAAAGCCGGAGATGTCACCGTTCATGCCGTCCAGCTGCCGGAAGCCGTACCATACCGCCAGCCCGTAGCCCGCTGCTGCCGCCAAGGGGGCGAAGCTGCGGTCCGTGACCAGCGGTACGGCGATCGCCGCCGCCAGCAGCACCGCCAGCGCCGCGGCATAGCCGCCGTGGCGGCCCATGGCGGCGTATTGGCTGGTACCCATGGGCCGCAGCTTCAGGACCGCCAGTCCCGCACAGGCCCGTGTGGCCACCGGGATCAGCAGCAGCCCCCACAGGCTTTCGCCGGCGCTGCCGGAGAGGAATACGCTCCACTGGCACAGGGCCAGCAGCACCATGCCGATGACGGCGAAGGCTCCGCAATGGGAGTCCTTCAGGATGCGCTGGCGGGTGGCCAGCTCCCGGCGGGACAGCACGGCGTCGCATACGTCCATGTAGCCGTCCAAGTGCATGAAGCCCGTCACCAGCCACGGGAGCGCCGCCATGAGGAAGGCGTACAGCCCGCCGATGGCGGCATGGCGCAGCAGCAGATACAGTCCCAGCCAGATGCCGCCCACCGCCAGTCCCACCAGCGGCAGACACACCAGCATTTTCTCCCGGGCCTTCTCGTTCCACCGCCGCAGGGGGCAGGGGATCGCCAAAAACATCCCCCAGGCCATGGAAAACCCGTCCAGCCACTCACTCAAAGCGCCACGCTCCTTTCCACAGGCGGGGCAGTCCCGCCGTCAGCTCACACACCACGTCAAATTCCGCCGCCAATGTGCGGCAGATCTCCGCAAGGCCCCGGCGGTACGTCTCCGTCCACGTCTCATAGGTCACGCCGTCCCGCCACAGCTCGTCGCAGACGCAGACAAAGTGGGCCGGGTGACGGCTGATGACCAGCAGCTCCTCCGTCGTGCGTCGGGAGGCTTCTCCGTCCGGCTCCGGGGCGGAGAACATCTGGCAGGCCAGGCACGCCGTGACGCTGTCAAAAAGCACCGTCCCCGCCGGGGACACCCATTTCAGCGCCTGCGGGAGCTGCCGTCCCTGCTCGATGGTCTCAAAGCCCCAGCCGTCCCGCTCCGTCAGATGCCGCCGGACGATGGCACGGTCCTCGCCGTCTCTTGGCTCCAGCGTGGCCCAGTAGTACATGGGCGCCCCGGCGGAGAGCCGCCGGGCCATATGCTGGCCCATCATGCTTTTGCCGCTTTTGCTGCCGCCTAACAGAAGGATCCTCATGGCGTCACCGTAAAGCTGTCCTGCGCCCGGATGGGGGTCAGGTAGTCATCCTCAATGGCCGCCTCCGGGAAGGTGGCCATGCCGTCCATGACGGCGCAGGCGGCCCGCAAAATCTGAAACATCACCGGGCAGCCGCTGCCCTCGCCCAGCCGCATCCCCAGCAGCAGACAGGGCTCCTGCCCCAGCTCCTGTGCGGCGATGCGGTAGCCGATCTCATAGGAGGCGTGGGAGAGGAACAGATACTCTCCCGCAGCGGGGCAGAGACGCACCGCCGTCAGCGCCGCCACGATGGAGATGTAGCCGTCCACCACCGCCGGGACATGGTTCTGGGCGCAGCCCAGAAAGGCACCCGTCATGGCGGCCAGATCCAGCCCGCCCACGGCGGCCAGTACCCCCACCGGGTCGGCGGGGTCGGGGCGATGCAGGGCCAGCGCCCGGTCGATGACCTGTTTTTTCTTTTCAAAGGCCGCATCCGTCAGCCCGCCGCCCCGGCCGGTGACGGTCTGCGCCGGGGCGTGGGTCAGAGCTGCCAGCACCGCCGCCGAGGTGGTGGTGTTGCCGATGCCCATTTCCCCGATGCCCAGCGCCTGTACGCCGTCCGCCGCGGCCTGTGCCGCCAGCTCCATGCCGGTCTCCAGCGCATGAAGAGCCTGCTGCCGGGTCATGGCGGGCTCTCTGGCGATGTTGCCGGTGGAGCGGCGCACCTTCCGGTCCAGCACGCCGGGGATGGGGCGATCCGTGTCGATGCCCATGTCCGCTACCACCACCTCGTTGCCGAAGTAGTGGGCCAGCGCCGACATCCCCGTCTTGTGGCGGGTCATGTTGATGACCTGCGAAAGAGTCACAGAGGTGGGGGCGGAGGAGATGCCCTCCGCCGTGACGCCGTTATCCGCCGCCAGCACCAGCACCCGGCACTTCTCGATATGGGGGCGCACCTGTCCGGTGATGCCCGCCAGCCGGATGGAGTAGTCCTCCAGCTTGCCCAGACTGCCGGGGGGCTTGGCCAGCTCCGCCTGACGGCGGCGGGCGGCGTCCATGATCTCCCGATCCGGGACGGTGACGGCCCCGCAGTACTGCTTCAATTCCTGATCTGTCATAGGTTACTCCTCACTAAGATAGCCCTGCTGCACCAGCCATGCAAGGGACGGGGCGCAGTCCTGATTTTCGATGGTCCATGTGGACGCCGGACACTGCTCCAGCAGCGCCGCCAGTATCTGCTGCATAGGGATGCTGCCTTTTCCCAGACTGCTGTGGAGATCCCAATCCCCTAAATTGTTGTGCAGATGTACGTGCCGCAGGTAGGGGGCCATGGGGGCGATCCAATCCAGAGGAGGTGTTCGGCTGGCACAGCTATTGGCGTGGCCTACATCCAGGCACAGGCCCAGCCGGGGGTCGTCCACCTGACGGACGATGTCCGTCATCAGCTGCGGCGTCTCGTCCATGACGTTTTCCAGCGCCAGCACCATATCCTCCGGGACCTCCGGCAGGAACTCCCGCCAGAAGGCCACGGACTGCTCCGTGAACCACTCCGGAAAGTACACCAGCGGGATATAGCCGCTGTGGATCACCAGACGGCGGATGCCCAGCTGCCGGGCGGCGGACAAAGCCTGACGATAGCGCCGGGCCGTCACCTCCCGCACCAGCGGGTCCACGGCACAGGGAGCCAGCTCCGCAAACGGGGCGTGGAGCCAGAAATGGTCGATGCCTGCCATCTTCTCCCGAACCGCCGGAAGGGTGGCGGGGTCGTCCAGCATGGGGGCGTAGCAGAAGTCCGTGACCTCCAGCCCCAGCCCCCATTTCCGGGCCAGTTCCGGGGCGTGGCTGTCCATGCCGGAGAGGTGTAAGCGCTGCCTGATGTCCATAGGGTCCCTCCTGTTTTTTACTCGCTTTCGCCATTATACACTATCTCCGCCGCATTTTCCAGTGGGTACGGCAGGGAAGTGCGCCGAAAAACCCCCGTCTGCCACGCAGACGGGGGTTGGGGATCGCTTTATCAATACTGAGACAGCTGGGACTCCAGCGCCGGATTGGCCACCGTCCACTGGTAATCCTCCAGTCCGGTGTCCACCTCCGTCCACAGCAGCCATGTGGCCATGTCGGCGGTGCCAACCTGCCCCTCGCCGGGGCCCTGATGGGTCAGCGTCACCACGGCGGCGTGGTCCGCCTTCAGGGACACGGACTCGATGCCCACCTCCACGGAGCCGGAGCTCACCGACTCCTGCACCAGCACCAGCGCATGGTCCTTGAAGAACGCATCGTCGTAGGCGGACAGCTCCGGGTAGTCCGGCAGCTGGGCCGCCGAGGTGACGTACAGGGCGGAACTGACGTTGCCGTTATAGGTCAGCCGCAGCCGGTTCACCTGCCCCGGCACGTAGGAGCCGTCCTCCCGGACGGTGCCGTCGCCGGTGTCGCCCACGGTCTGGGTGCCGCCGGGGGCGGCGGTGGGGGTGTCCGTCTTGGTGGGAGTATCGGTGCCGGGCGCATTGGCCTTTGTGCCGCAGGCCGCTGCCACGATGCACAGGGCCGCAGCCAGCGCCAGCGCTAACAGTCGTTTACATTTCATGGGTCCTGCCTCCTTTCGCAGGGAGCGGGTCACTTCTGCTCACTTTCCTCCGGGTCACGATCCGGCTGGGCTTCCTCCGGGGACTTTTCCTCCGGGGTCTGCGGCTCCTCCGGGGACGGCACCGGCTCGGATACGATGTGGATGTGCTTGGCAGGGGCCTCGATGACCTCCGGGGAGGAGGGACGGAACAGGGGCTGCTTCTCCTCACGGGTAGCGCCGTAGTTGTCCACCGTCTCCGGGTCACGGCCCTCGATGATAGCCATCATCTCCTGACCGGTGATGGTCTCCTTCTTCAGCAGATAGGCGGCGATCTTATCCAGCAGCTCCCGGTTCTCCTCCAGCATCCGCTTGGCGTCCTCATGGCACTGACGGATGATGGCAATGACGGCACGGTCTGCGGCGGCGTAGGTCTCCTGAGCGCAGCTCATGGAGTACGTGCCGTCCAGATACTGGTTCTGTACGCTGCCCAGCGCCATCATGTCGAACTCCTCGCACATACCGAACCGGGCCACCAGATTCCGGGCCATCTCCGTGGCCCGCTCGATGTCGTTGGCGGCGCCGGAGGTCATGGTGTGGCACACCACCTCCTCGCTGGACCGGCCGGCCAGCAGCGTGCGGATCTCCGCCAGAATGTCCTCACGGGACATGAGGAACTTCTCCTCCTCCGGCAGGTGCAGAGTATAGCCCAGAGCGCCCTGCGTATGGGGGACGATGGTGATCTTGCTGACGGGCTGGGCGTTTTTCTGCTTGGCCGCCACCAGCGCATGGCCCACCTCATGATAGGCGATGATGCGCTTTTCCTCGTCGGTGATGACGGTACCCTTCTTCTCGGAGCCGGCAATGACGGTCTCGAAGGCCGCCAGCAGGTCATTCTGATTCACGGCGCTGCGGCCCAGCCGTACGGCCCGCAGGGCCGCCTCGTTGACAAGGTTCGCCAGATCTGCGCCCACGCAGCCGGCGGTGGCCTGAGCGATCTTCTCCAGATTCACGTCCTCGGCCAGATGGATGTTCCGGGTGTGGACCTGCAGGGTGGCCAGACGGCCCGCCAGATTGGGGCGATCCACGGTGATGCGCCGGTCGAAGCGGCCGGGACGCAGCAGGGCCTTGTCCAGCACCTCCGGGCGGTTGGTGGCACCCAGAACGATGATGCCCTTGCCGGGATCGAAGCCGTCCAGCTCCGCCAGCAGCTGGTTCAGGGTCTGCTCCCGCTCGTCGTTGCCGCCGCCGAAGCGGCCGCCGTCACGGGATTTGCCGATGGTGTCGATCTCGTCGATGAAGATGATGCAGGGAGCCACCTTGGCGGCCTCCTTGAACAGGTCACGGACACGGGAGGCGCCTACGCCCACGAACATCTCCACAAAGTCCGAGCCGGAGATGGAGAAGAAGGGGACGTTGGCCTCGCCGGCCACGGCCTTGGCCAGCAAAGTCTTGCCGGTACCGGGAGAGCCCACCAGCAGAGCGCCCTTGGGCAGTCTTGCACCGATGGCCGTGTACTTCTGGGGGTTGTGGAGGAAGTCGATGATCTCCTCCAGCGACTCCTTGGCCTCGTCCTGACCGGCCACGTCCTTGAAGGTGACACCGGTGGACTTCTCCATATACACCTTGGCGTTGGACTTGCCCACGCTGCCGATGCCTCCGATACCGCCGCCGTTTTTGGCCATGATCCGCATCACCAGCATGAACAGGGCCACCATGACGATCACCGGCAGGATATAGGCGATCATGAACTCCAGAATGGGGCTCATCTGGGTCTGGACGGGGCTGGTGTACTTGACGTTGTGCTCCTCCAGCAGAGGCAGGAGGCTGGCGTCGTTGAGAGCGGTGGTATACAGGATCAGAGGCGTTTTCTCGCTCTGGGTATAGCTCTTGGGTTCCTTGTTCTTATCGGCGGCCTCCTCGGTGTAGACGTAGCCGTCCACGGGGGTGGCATACAGGACACCGTTCTCGATCTTCAGCTCCGCCACCTGATCCTCCTGAATGAGGTCGATGAGCTGGCTGTACGGGATCTCATGGCTGCTGGCCCGCTTGGTGAGATTGTTGCTGTAAGCGTTGATATAGTTGAACACCACCGTCAGCACCAGCGCCCAGATGATGAGGGTCACCACCCCCCGCATATTGCGGTTGCGGTTTTGGTTATTTTTCTGGTCTTTCTTGTTGTTGGGATCCATGTCGGTCTCCTTCCATGCAGCCCCGCCGGGCGGGGTGCAGAAGTGCTTTAATTTCCGTGTAGTATATCACAATTCGGATATCTTCACAAGGAGAACGGCGGGAATTTTCCTGTAAAATTTCTATGAATGGCGCTTTATCTCCCGGCCAGAGTATGGTATACTGAAACCAATTATGTATGCATTGCGAGGAAAATTCCTATGAGAGACAACGAACAGAGACGGCCGGAGGCAGAGGCGGACGGCATCATCGAGGGCCGCAACGCCGTGATCGAGGCCCTGCGGGCCGGAACGGCCATGGATAAGATCTATCTGGCCAAGGGGGAGACGGACAAGACCTTGGGCCACATCGCCTCCAAGGCACGGGCCCAGGGCATCGTGGTGGTGGAGGCCGACCGGCGGAAGCTGGACGGCATGAGCCGCACCCACGCCCATCAGGGGGTCATTGCGCTGGCCGCCGTGCGGGAGTATGTGACGGTGCAGAGCCTGCTGGACGCTGCCGCCGCCAAGGGGGAGCCGCCGCTGCTGGTGGTCTGCGATGAGATCTCCGACCCCCACAATCTGGGGGCCATCCTCCGCACCGCCGAGTGCGCCGGAGCCCACGGGGTCATCATCCCCAAGCGCCGCAGCGCCGGTCTGACGGCCATTGTGGCCAAGACCTCCGCCGGAGCCGTCAGCTATATGCCGGTGGCACGGGTGGCCAATATCCCGTCCCTGCTGAAGGATCTGAAAAAGCAGGGCATCTGGGTGTTCGGCACTGCCGCCGAGGGAACGACCCGGCTCTATGACGCCGATCTCAAGGGCCCGGCGGCCATTGTCATCGGCTCCGAGGGCGACGGCATGAGCCGGCTGGTGGCGGAGAACTGCGATTTTCTGGTGAGCATCCCCATGCGGGGGAAGATCTCTTCCCTGAACGCATCGGCGGCGGCTGCCATCCTGCTGTATGAGGCGGTGCGGCAGCGCACCGTGTAAGGACCCGGAGCATCTAAAAGAGAGGTACCATGGAACACCGAGAGGATCACAACGAAATACCGGAGTTTACTCTGGAGGATATTCTGGCGGAGTTCGGCAGCGGCAGCGACCTGTACCGGACGGAGGATCTGCCTGCGGAGGAAAACTCCCCGGAGACTGCTCCGGCAGAAGCCCCTGCTCAGCAGGAAGCTTCCGCAGAGCCGGAGCCCCACGCTGAACCGGAGACCTCTGCTGCGGCGGAGCTCCCCAGGAAGCCGGAGGGACTGCGGTTCACCCCCGGCGCCGACCCGGTGGATATGGATTTCCCGGCGGAGGTGCTGGAGGAGGTATTTTCCTCCGGCGGCCCGCTGCTGCCGGAGGAGGACCAGCCGTCCGAAACCCAGATCATCCACTTCCCGCACCAGCCGACACCGGAGGAGGACGAGGAGCCGACGGCGGAGACCGCCCCCGAAGAAGTACCCGCAGAGGAGAAGGCCCCGGAGCAGGAACCGGCGGAGCAGCCGCAGGGATCAGCGGAACCGCCGGAACCGCAGGAGGCCCCTAAAGTCTCCTTGGAGCGGATCATGAACGACACGGTCTCCTCTGTGCTGGAGGAGCAGGAGGACGGTATTCTGGAGGAACGCCCACCCCTGCGAGAGGTGCTGCGGCACTGGTGGGAGAAGCTGACAAGGCCCCGCAGCGCCGCCCCCATCCCGCAGGATACGGAGACCCTGTGGGAGCAGCCGCAGGAGCCGCAGCCGGAGCCGGAACCCGATCCGGAGCCGGATATGGACGTGGCCGTCCGGGCCGAGAAGCGCCGCTGCGCCCGCTTAAAACGCCAGTGCTGGTGCGTACTGCCGGAGGCGGTGCTGCTGACGGTGCTGTCCGTGCTGGACGGGCTGGGGCTGTATATCCCCCGGCTGTGGGCGGCATTGCCCGTGCTGCGGGGGATCATCCCCGGCGGATTGCTGCTGCTGGCACTGGCCCTGTCGGGCCGGGTCTGGCGCAGCGCCCGCAAGCAGCTGTCCCAGCGCCGCATCACCTGCGAGACGGCGGCGCTGCTGGCATCGCTGGTGTGTTTGGGGGACTGCGTCTACGCCGCCTTAGGCTACGGGGAGCAGCTGCCACTGGCGGCCGTCCCGGTCATCTCCCTTCTGCTGTGTCTGTGGGGCCAGCTGCTGGCGGCCAAAGCCCGGCTCGCAGGCTTCCGGCTGGCCGATCTGGGGGGTGAACCGCCCTACAACGTATCCGTGACCCCCGCCGGGGCCTGCAAGCAGCAGGGAACGGCGGAGGGCTTCTACCGGCTCTCCCGTCAGCCGGATGTCTCCTATCGCTGGCAGATCATCCTGACACCGCTGGCGCTGGCCGCTGCCTCCATTCTGGCGGCGGTGGTGTGCTTCGGCGGGGAGGGGCAGCCAGTGCGGCCCCTGTGGATCTGGTCGGCGCTGCTGTCCGGCGGACTGCCGCTGGCTCTGCCGGTGGCGGGAACGCTGCCCCTGTCATCGCTGAACCGGCGTCTGAACCGCAGCGGCAGCGCCGTGGCGGGCTATGCCGGGGCCTCCGCCATCACCGCCGCCCGGCGGATGGTGGTGACGGATGATGACCTGTTCCCGCCGGGAACGGTGAGCCTCAACGGACTGAAGCTGTATGGCGAGGAGATCGGCAAGGTGGTGTCCTATGCCGCCACGGCGGCACAGGCCGCCGGAAGCCAGCTGACGCCGCTGTTTGACCAGCTGCTGGCCAGCGAGGGCGGCACCCACCTGCATTTGGAGGACCTGCGTTTTTACGAGGACGGCGGCATCGGCGGTACCATCCGTGGAGAATCTGTCACTATGGGCAGCGCCTATTTCATGAAAAAGCACCATGTGTCCCTGCCCCGTGACCTGAAGCTCAAGACCGGCGTTTTTCTGGCGGTGGACGGTCAGCTCATCGCCATCTTTGCCATCAAATACCAGCCCTCCCGCAACGTGGAGTGGGCGCTGCGGGCCATGCGCCGCAACCGCATCACTCCGGTGCTGGCCACCCGCAGCGCCAACATCACTCCGGCGCTGCTGAAGCGGAAATTCCGGCTGGACGCCCGGCCCCTGTACCCGGATATCTCCACCCGTCTGGCCCTGTCGGAGCTGACGGAGGGCCGTGGCCGGCCCCACGCCATCATCTACCGGGACGGGCTGATGGCCTTTGCCGAAACGGTCATCGGCAGCCGCCGGATGCGGCGTGCCGTCCGGGACGGAACGGTGCTGTCGTGGCTGGGCGGGCTGTCGGGCCTGCTGCTGGCGTATTATTTCACCTCCGTTGGGGCCTTTGCCGCTCTGTCGGCCCTGAATTTCCTGTGCTTTTTGCTGCTGTGGCTGCTGACGGTGCTGCTGCTGGCAGGACTGGTGCGCCACTACTGATACCATTCCATACCCATGCCGGGAGAGCCGTTGAGCCTCCCGGCATTTTCCACAAAAAAGACGCTGAAAGTTGTATTTGTCAAGTGCAAAAAAATAGTATATACTTTTCTCATTGACTGGCTGCGCCGGACGGCGCATTCGCACCAAACGAAGGGAGAATACTGTATATGACTGCCAATGACATTCGCAACATCTGCCTGCTGGGTCACGGTGGCTCCGGCAAGACGACGCTGGCCGAGCAGATGCTCTTCATGACCAAGGGGACTGATCGTCTGGGCCGTACCGCCGACGGCAACACCGTCTGCGACTACGACGCCGAGGAGATCAAGCGCCAGATCTCTATTTCCCTGGCCTTTGCCCCGGTCAAATATAAGGGCGTCCGTATCAACGTCATGGACGCTCCCGGCAACTTTGATTTCTCCGGTGAGGCTGTTTCCGCCATCCGTGCCGCCGAGTGCGCCGTGCTGGTGGGCGCCGCCAAGGACGGCCTGTCCGTGGGTATGGAGCGCAGCTGGAAGCTGCTGGGCAAGAAGCCCCGCATGATCTTCGTCAATCGCACCGACGAGGACAACAGCGACTATCAGGCCTGTCTGGATGCTCTGAAGGGCAAGTTCGGCCAGCCCGTGGTTCCCATTGTGGCCCCGGTCATTGACGGCAATAAGAAGGTCACGGGCATCGTGGACCTGCTGCATAACACCGCTTACGAGGTCAAGGGCGGCAAGGCCGCTGCCTGCGCCATTCCCGCCGATATGGCCGACGAGGTGGAGGCCCTGCGCTCCGAGCTGATGGAGGCCGCCGCCGGCTCTGACGAGGAGCTGATGGAGAAGTTCTTCGACACTATGGAGCTGTCCGCCGAGGACATGGCCCGCGGCCTGAAGCTGGGCGTCCGGGACGGCAGCGTTTGCCCGGTGCTGTGCGGCTCCGCCGTCACCGGTCTGGGCGTGGAGATGCTGATGCAGACCATTCTGGATCTGGTCCCCGTGGCCACGGATATGCCCGCCGAGACGGCGCAGGATGACGACGGCAACGACGTCGAGGTGGCCTGCGATCCCAACGGCCCCACCGCTGCCATCGTCTTTAAGACCATCTCCGATCAGTACGGCAAGTACTCCATGGTGAAGGTGCTCCGTGGCAGGATCACCAGCGATATGGCCCTGTATAACCCCGCCACCGGCAACACCGAGAAGCTGGGCCGCCTGTACATCATGAAGGGCAAGAAGGGCGAGGAGGTCAAGGAGATCTGCTGCGGCGACATCGGCGCCATCGGCAAGATGGATAAGGTCAAGACCGGCAACACCCTGTGCGACCCCAAGCGCATCGTGCGTCTGTGCGGCATGGACTATGCCCAGCCCTGCTACAGCCGTGCCATCTCCCCCAAGACCAAGCAGGAGGTGGAGAAGCTGGGTACCGGCCTCAACAAGCTCAACGAGGAGGATCCCACCTTCCACGTGGTCAACAACGCCGAGACCCACCAGACCGTGATCTCCGGCGCCGGCGATATCCAGATCGACGTGCTGTGCTCCAAGCTCAAGACCCGCTTCGGCGTGGATGCCGAGCTGTCCGCTCCCAGAGTGGCTTACCGTGAGAAGATCCGCTCCACCGTCCGCAAGCAGGGCCGCTATAAGAAGCAGACCGGCGGCAGCGGCCAGTTCGGTGACGTGCATATCATCTTCGAGCCTCAGACCGAGCAGGAGGATATGATCTTCGCTGAGAACGTGTTCGGCGGCTCCGTGCCAAAGAACTACTTCCCCGCCGTGGAAAAGGGCCTGCGTGAGAGCTGCCTGCACGGCGTGCTGGCGGGCTATCCCGTGGTGTTCCTGAAGGCGACGCTGGTGGACGGCTCCTACCACCCGGTGGACTCCTCCGAGATCGCTTTCAAGCTGGCCGCCAATCTGGCCTTCAAGGCCGCTCTGCCGGAGGCCAAGCCCGTGCTGATGGAGCCCATCGGTGAGCTGAAGGTCACGGTGCCTGACAACTACGTGGGCGACGTCATGGGTGACCTGAACAAGCGCCGGGGCCGCGTCATGGGCATGAACCCCACCGGCGACGGCGAGACCGTGCTGGAGGCCGAGGTCCCCATGGCCGAGATGATGAGCTACGCCATCGATCTGCGGTCCATGACCCAGTCCCGTGGGACCTTCACCTTCAACTTCGTCCGCTACGAGGATTGCCCCGCTGCGGCGCAGGAGAAGGCCATTGCCGAGGCCAAGGCTCTGGCCGATGCCGAGTAAAGCTGCTATAAAAATACGCCGGAGGACCCTCCTCCGGCGTATTTTCGCTGCCTGCAAAAAGTTCATGGAAAGTTTTTCTAAATGTTGCATTTGCAACTTATAATCCTCTGGATTCCGTGCTATACTTAGACCATCCCAAGGGGGAACGCCCCCGGAGAGTAAAAAACCATCAACGAATGATAAAAATATGGAGGTAATGATTATGAAGAAGTGGGTATGTCCTGTTTGCGGTTACGTTTACGAAGGCGAGAATCCCCCGGCCGAGTGCCCGGTGTGCCACGTCAGCGGTGACAAGTTCACCCTGCAGGCAGAGGAAAAGACTTGGGCCGCCGAGCACGTGGTGGGCGTAGGCAAGGTGTTCGGTGAGGATGTTCCCGCCGAGGTCCGTGAGGAGATCATCGCCGGTCTGCGTGCCAACTTCGAGGGCGAGTGCTCCGAGGTGGGTATGTATCTGGCCATGGCCCGTGTGGCTCATCGTGAGGGCTATCCCGAGATCGGTATGTACTGGGAGAAGGCCGGTCTGGAGGAGGCCGAGCACGCCGCCAAGTTCGCTGAGCTGCTGGGCGAGGTGGTCACCGATTCCACCCAGAAGAACCTGCAGATGCGTGTGGACGCCGAGAACGGCGCTACCGCCGGCAAGTTCGAGCTGGCCAAGCTGGCGAAGAAGTACAACCTGGATGCCATCCACGATACCGTCCACGAGATGGCCCGTGACGAAGCCCGCCACGGCAAGGCGTTCGAGGGCCTGCTGAAGCGGTACTTCAACAAGTAATTTTACAGGGAATTTCAGAGGGAAGCGGAAAAAAATCCGCTTCCCTCTTTTCCTTAAATCGTTTATTTACCTAATTCCGCATGGTAGTTCTCTCGCGTATAGTCCCCCATTAGCTCCTCAGCATTCGGTGTTTCCGTTTCCCTGCGACGCTGTTTCTGTCTGCTGGTTCTCATTCGATGTATTTTCCGTGTTCTGTCCCTGCGAATGATCTGTATTTTCCGTCTTGCCATTGTCGCAAGCCGCAAGGCTCAGGCACAGTACCGCCGCCAAAAGGGGCGCAATCAGCTTTTTCATGCGCTCTTTCCGCTCATTTCTTTTGAATACATGAAAAAATGGGACAGGATGTTCTCCTGTCCCATTTTGTTTGGTGCAGTTACTGCTCCTTGTGGTCGTCCTGGTTGCCGGAAACGGCATCCTTGGCCTTGCTGACCACATTCTCCACCATGTCGGGCTGGGTATTGGTATAGCTGCCATCCCGATACTGATCACCGCCGAAGGCCAGGATCAGCTGGAAAATGAAGGGCAGCAGCAGAAGGCCGATACCGAAGCCGACGCCCTGATTGAAAGCCTTGGCCCAGTCGATGTTCATCTTGATGACGAAATAGATGTTGTAGATGGGGATCAGCAGCAGAAGGAACTTCCAGCCGTTGCCGTACAGCTCCTGACACAGCACGTAGGTGTTGTAGAAGGGGACGATGCCCTCCCAGCCCTGACGGCCCATCTTCTTGAAGATCATCCACTCCGCCACCAGCGTCAGGATACCGATAATCAGGCTCAAAATCATACCATACTCTCTCCTTTTCTTTTTTTGCAGAACGCACAAAATACACCGTACGCCCCTTCCTCGAGTATATCAGATTTTTTGCAAAAATCAACCGATTTCTTGAAAAACCGGCAAAAATTTCACTGCTCGCTCTGGGCCTGACAGAACTGCCGCCCGGCATGGTCGATGGTATAGTTCTCCCGATAGATCAGCTGGCTGATGGGCAGCAGGGAATACCCCTCACGGGTCATGTGGTCCAGAATGGCCGGCAGCGCCTCCGGCGTGTGGAGGGCGGCGTTGTGGAATAGCACGATGCTGCCGGGAGAGAGCTTGGAGGTGACCCGCTGGCAGATGGTGTCGGCGTCATAGTCCTTCCAGTCCAGACTGTCCACGTCCCACTGGATGGGCTCCATGCCCATGGAGCGGATGGCGGAGATCACGTGGTCGTCGTACTCGCCGTAGGGACAGCGGATGAGGCAGGGGGTCACACCGGTGATGGCGGCGATCTTCTCGTTGCAGGCGGTGACGTCCGCCACCACCTGATCGGCGGTGAGGGTGTTGTAGTGGTCGTGGTGGAGGGAGTGGTTCATGACCTCATGCCCGGCGTCGTGGAGGGCCTTCACGGACTCCGGGTACTTATCCACCCAGTCACCCACCACGAAGAAGGTGGCCTTGACGTTGTATTTGCCCAGAATGTCAATGAGCATCTGAGTGTCCTCGTTGCCCCATGCGGCGTCGAAGCTGATGGCACAGACCTTCTCCTCCCGCTCCACCGAGTAGATGGGAAGCTGTCGCTTGGCGGCGGAGGCGCTGACGAAGCCGGAGCCTCCCACGACCATGAAAATACCGGCGGCCACCAGCGCCGTCAGGATCAGCAGCAGCGTGCCACGGCGCAGCAGTAAGACTTTTCCCCGCATAATGCATCCCGTCCTTTCACGGACAGTGTATGCGCTCCGCCCCTCCAAATATGAAAGAAACCGCCGCAGGAGATGCGGCGGTTTCTGAGCCAGCCAAAAGAGCGGGAACCTTTCGTCAACAGGGCGGAAGGGTGTGTGCGGGAAACCCGGAAGGGGTGTCCTGCACGATGATGATCATCATTTTTCAGAGCTTTTTGAAGCTCTGAAAAATGTCTCGTCGTGGCGAAAAGACTTTTTCGACACGACGAAACCGCCGCAGGAGATGCGGCGGTT
>OCHB01000191.1_pt1 | contig 103019 bp, 98 predicted proteins | sample 1538731 | NCBI WGS metagenome assembly OCHB01 (sample SAMN04571721, study PRJEB22368) | human gut metagenome | biome: human gut; material: stool | host: Homo sapiens | place: Luxembourg | collected 2012-09-20 | reverse complement strand
CTGTTCCAGTGAACACCGTCCGCCATGCCACCCGTAACCTGCAAACCCTTCATTCCCGGCAGACATCTTTGTGCGTGTGCCTGGTTAAAAGTCAGGCACAGCACAAAAAGGGATATAATACAGCATATCCTTTTCATGTTCATTTGATTTTAAGTTCGTTAATCACTTTGGCAGCCACGATGTCGGAATTTTCCACCCGGATAGTTTGGTGTCTGCCCCCGTTCTTTTCCACCAGTTCAATGACTAATATCTTATCGTCAGGGATAGTGAACTGCGGAACGGTGTACACGGTGCGGACGGTACTTTTACCGCCGATAACCAGTATCTCGTTATAGCTCCGCACCGGGTCGATAACGGTTTCCTGAATAGCCGTTCTTTTGGCTGTCTTTTTATCCACAATTTTAAAGCGAATGAAATCGGTATCAAACGGCACGTGATGGAAATGTATAAAAACAAAAACAACCAAGTTGGTAGATACTTGGTTGTTTTTATGTTTGGTTTTATTTAAAGACAATCATCTTCATCCATCTTTTGAATTAACTTCTTAATCAAACTGCTCAAAAATGAAGTCCGGTCTTTTTTTCGGTCTTTTATAGTGATGTAAGTCCTATAATAATCACCTAAATCAATATTAAAAAATGCTTCTAAATAAGTCATTATCTCTTTTATATCTGCTTTACCATTATTCAAAACACACGCAGCATAAATTGCATATCCAAGTTCCACCAATGCAATTTTCGTTCCCGTCCATTTAAAAGGGTGTTCAGGAAGAAAGGCTCTGCTTTGTTCAATGATAGTTTGCTTATCAATACTATGTGATTTTTTGTTTAGATAAATACAAAGCATATCATTTGCTATGATTTGTGCTGCTTTGTGGTCGTAACAAGTTGAAAATTCAGGGTCACGGTCATAAGGAGTACAATTCGGGCAAAGTTTGAAATCAATATGCCCCGTTACAAAATAATGACTATCTAAATGTGTTGCTTTAGAACGGTAATACTGATAAAAATCCAAATTGCTTTCAAAATAGATAGTTAGTTCGTCTAATCTATCAATATAATATTTTTTTACGGAATCAATACTGCCATTCGGTTTTCTCATTTCAACATTATAAACCTCTGTGAAATATAACAAACGTCCTAATACTTCCGGTTTTATATATTTAAAGAAATGAATTTCATCATCCTTACTTACAAATGGATGTTCCATAACAATAGTTCTCAAATCTTCCAGCGATTTTTGTAAGAACTCCACAACTTCAAAAATTAAATCTATTGGAATATTCCAATCATCAATATCTATTTTTTCATAGATGATACGGTCTATGTTCTTTATGAAATTTTTATATTCGATTTCGCTATTCATGCCATATATTCTTCTCTTGTTTATATAACAAATAGAGGTTTGTCTTTATATTTTGATAGAAATAAATGTAGGAAGTATGTATTAAGCATACTTTCTACATTAGATAGTCAATTTAAAAATTGAATTAAGTAGTTTCCTTTAAAATGGAATATTGCTAAATGATTTTAACCACAACAACAAGTTGTATTTTGGTCTTTGTCTGCATCATTTTCTTTTGATGTTTTTTCTTCCTCTTTTTTCAAATCCTTTATTGGATTTTCATCTTCTGCCACTTCTTCTATTTGCACTCCGCAACTACATTTACAAGGTTTCGGAGCAAATAAGGATGCAAAAAAACCTTTCTTCTTTTCTTTCTTTTCTTCCATTATTATAATAATTAAGGTGGCTATAAAAACAGATTAAACATATAACCTGCGATAACTGCCGTTAAAAAGATAACCGCTACTATCATGCCTACCAGTTTCTTCTTGAATATACTGGCAAGCATACTCATTTCCGGTATAGCCATCCCTGCACCACCGATAATAAGAGCAATAACAGCCCCAATACTCATTCCTTTGCCCATCAAGGCTATGCCGATGGGAATTGCCGTTTCTGCCCGAATATATAAAGGAATACCCAATACGGCAGCAACAGGTATAGCAAAAGGATTGTCTGCACCTGCTATTTTCAACACAAAGTCTTGTGGCATATAGCCATAAATTCCTGCACCAAGAGCAACGCCTATCAGTAAATATACCATGATGGGTCTAAGGCTGCCCCACGCATTGATAAATGCAATCTTTAGTTTTTGTTGGAAAGGAAGCAACCTTTTATTTTCAACCAGTTCAGCACCTGAACAACAACTAGGTTTTACCCGGACATTTTTTACATACTTCTGTGCGCCTGTTTTTTCGAGGATTGCCCCAAATGCAACGGAACAGATAAAGGCGATGATGAAATATAAAATCATTGCCTTAAATCCAACTAAAGCCCCCAACATACCTATAATAATAGGATTGAGTAATGGAGAAGCTATCAGAAAGGACATAGTAGAACCAAAAGGAACTCCTGCATTTAAAAATCCTACGGTCATAGGAATAGTGGAACAAGCACAGAAAGGAGTTAATGCTCCAAATCCGGCAGCCATAATATTACCTATAATGCCTGAACCTGATAATTTCTTCCGGATTTTTTCTTCCGGAATGTACATCAGTATTATTTCTACGGCTGCGCTGATTAGCATAAATAATGCTATTAGCTCAATCGTGATAAACACGAAATACTGTAATGTATCTAATAAAGTATTCATAATTTATTGAATTAAAAACTGTTTATTGATTAGGTATAGTGTCGCAACAACTATCTTTCTGTTTAGGTTGTGACTGTGTTTCACAACATTCATTTTCTTCCGCTAACGTAGATTGTGTTTCTACCGGACAACAGCCGTTGTTTTCATTGTTCTGACCTGTTTTATTCTTATTACCAATGAACAGAACAAACACAATTATTGCCACACCTAACCACAAGAATAGTTTCTGAAAAGACTTCGATTTGGATTGTTTTTTTAAGTTTGTTTCTGAAACACCCGTTTCACATCCACACCCACAAGTTTCTTTCTTGAAATATGCTTGATAAAAGCCAAAGAGCAGGGAGATTATAGCAAAACCAATAAACCAACCTTTATACTCTGCAAAAAAACTAAGTTGTGATGCTCCAATTCCTAATGTCGCTAATATTCCTACTAATATAGGCAGTCCACAACAACTTATTACACCTAATAAAGCAAGTATCGGTGATAAAACACTTGCTATCATCGCCCAAATTGTTCCTGATTTACTCATTCTTGTTTTACTTTAGGAAACCAATCTCTTGTATTATTTGCTGTTTTTACTAACATTAGCATTACCGGAACTTCAACCAATACACCTACAACGGTAGCCAATGCAGCACCGGATTGTAAACCGAAAAGCGAGATAGCCACAGCCACCGATAATTCAAAGAAATTACTTGCGCCAATCATTCCGGCAGGTGCAGCTACATTGTGAGGTAATTTCCACCATTTCGCCCAACCGTATGCAACGAAGAATATCAGAACCGTTTGCAGCACAAGCGGAACTGCAATTAATGCGATATGTAACGGATTGTTCAGTATTGTTTCCCCTTGAAATGAAAACAGTATGATAAGCGTTAATAGTAATCCGCCAACCGTGTAGTTATCAAACTTGCGGACAAATACCGTATTAAAGTATTCTATTCCTTTTCGCCGGATAACCATTATACGGGTTACTATTCCGGCAGAAAGAGGAATGACAACAAATAATACAACCGAGAGTATCAATGTGTCCCACGGGATAGAAACACCACCGACACCCAATAAAAACGCAACGATAGGAGCGAAAGCAACCAATATTATTAAATCATTGACTGCCACTTGCACCAATGTGTAAGCTGCATCCCCTTTGGTTAAATGACTCCATACAAACACCATCGCCGTACAGGGTGCAGCACCTAACAGGACTGCCCCGGCTAAATATTCTTCGGCTAATCCGGCAGGGATTAATGACTTAAATATAACGTAGAAGAATAGATAAGCTATTCCAAACATGGTGAATGGCTTTATTACCCAGTTCGTCACACAAGTAATGACAATCCCTTTCGGACGTTTGCCTACGTTCTTGATGCTCTGAAAATCTACTTTCAGCATCATGGGATATATCATTAACCAAATCAGGATAGCCACAGGTATAGACACGTTGGCATATTCAAATTTGCTCAATGTTTGCGGTATTGCCGGAAGATATTGTCCGATGGCTATCCCGATAACGATACACAAGGCTACCCAAATAGTCAGGTATCTTTCAAAAAATCCAATTCCTTGTTTCTTTTCCATAATGACTGCCTTTTATTTTAATTGCGGTTTTAATTCTTGCAGGTAAAAATCATAGAAACGCATTCTTATTTCATCCCGTACCCGAAGAAATTCACTATTTATAAACTCCGGTGTCCCGGTCGCTTCTGATGGGTCGTCAAATCCAATGTGCAATCTGTTTTTTACCTTGCCTGTAAACATAGGGCAGCTTTCATTTGCGCCACCACATACTGTTATCACATAGTCCCATTCGTGCCCTAAATACAGGCTTACGTTTTTAGGGGTATGGTTGGTAAGGTCTATTCCTGTTTCAGACATAACTTTTACCGCCATCGGATTAACCTTTTCAGCAGGTTTTGTTCCTGCTGAAAAGACATCCATGTTTTTATCGAATGACTGTAAGAAACCGTGTGCCATTTGGCTACGGCAACTGTTACCAGTGCAAAGGATTAAAATCTTCATATTCTTATAAGTTTTTCCATTCAATCAGGGCAGTATTGCCCTTTGACAATTCTTCTACTTTCTTAATCCAAGTCAATTCACTTTGCGCTTTTGCTTGCAAAAATGAATTTGCTGTATTTGTCAATGACAAACAGGCATTTACTACCCACCATTTGTTGTTAATCCCGGCACGTTGCAAATCCATTTGTAGGCGTTCTGCTTCAAAAACAGGTGTTGCTTCGGGTAAAGTGACAATTACTACTTCCGTTTCCTGCGGATTGCGTAAACGGGGTAATAAATTGGCTACTGCTCCGGTTACTTCTCCCTGTGTACGTTCTACTTCTTTGTGATAGCTTTGGGTAGCATCCAAAAGCAACAAAGTATGTCCTGTTGGTGCAGTATCAATCACTACGATTTCATTCTCCGCTTTATCTACAATTTCAGCAAAAGCCTTAAATACGGCGATTTCTTGCGTACATGGTGAACGTAAATCTTCCTCTATATATTCCATATCTTCGGCAGTCATGGTTTCGGCAGCTTTGCTACGAACTTCATTTTTGTATTTTTCCAATACTTCCGCTTCGTCTATATGGCTTACTGTAATACCTGATTTGATGGCAAAATCATAGTTCAGGTGATTTGCCGGGTCAGTAGTGGTAAGATGAACCTTTGCACCGAGCTTTGTTAATTTCAAGGCTATTTCTGTGGCTAAGGTCGTTTTTCCTACGCCACCTTTTCCCATTGTGAACACTACTCGTTTACCCGAAGTATAGAGGTCGTTTACCAGTTCATCTATACTTTTAGCATCGGTTATCGGCTGATAACGAATTTCATTCGTAATACTATCACTGTATAGCATACGGCGGATATTGGCAATATTGGATAAATTGTAAGAACGCAAAGGAACGCTATACATGGGATATTCAGATAATGCAATAGGCATACTTTGTAACGCCTTTTGCTGCCTGTCATGCAGTTGTTGTGAAACATTGTCTGCTTCATCTAACTGCTGTAAAACACCATTTATCACCAATAGCTGATTTTTAATTCCTAATAGTTGTAATTCATGCGAAGAACGGGCAGCTTCTTTCAACGGTGCTATTTCAGGACGGCTTACCAATACTAACCGGGTTGCGCTTGTATCAGACAATGTATCAACCGCCTGCTTATAGATACCTTTCCTTTCTTCCAAGCCTGATAATTGTCCTAAACAGGATGCGCCATGTGTACTTTCACTAATGAACGTACTCCATGCCGATGGAAGCTGCAACATTCGCAATGTGTGTCCGGTTGGTGCTGTATCGAAAATAATGTGGTCGTACTCCTTTGCTTTGTCAGCATCGGTGATAAAGTCTGAAAACTCATTAAACGCCGCAATTTCAACCGTACAAGAGCCTGAAAGTTGTTCTTCCATATTTTGAATAACGCTTTCAGGTAATTGTCCCCTAAAAGGTGCAATCACACTTTCCCTGTACTCTGCTGCTGCCTGTTCAGGGTCAAGGTTTACGACCGTCAGCCCCGGTACTTCCGAAATAGCCGTACCGTGTCCGTTCAGGGTTTGATTGAAAACATCTTGCAGGTTAGAAGCCGGGTCTGTACTGATAAGAAGAATTTTCTCTCCCTTATCAGCCAAACCTACTGCCGTAGCGCAAGCAATAGAAGTTTTTCCTACTCCACCTTTGCCTGTAAAGAACAGGTATTTTGTCAATTCTATATCTGATAAATTAAATGCTTTCATTTTACTATATATTAATTTGTTGAATAATTATTTAGCGGGCATTAAGTCTAAATTTACTCCCGTCCATTCACTCATTTGTTTAGTGGTGGGATATGTCTTAGATACTGCAATTTCACCATCTACCAACGTGATAGGTAGTGCTTCTGCACCATTCTTTTGAAGATACTCGTTTACTATCTTGTTACTTACATAAACTTGTGGTTCATCCCGTAAATTATGGCGGGTAACAATAACACCTTGTCTTTTCAATGTTTCAATAACAACGGCTATTCTCATTAATTCAGGATTGATATTCGTTCCACACAGACCCGTAGGGCAACACATTGCCGGGTCAAAAATTTCTATCTTTTTCATACTGTCTTTTATTTTTAATTAATACACTGTTTGTTTATAGATAAAAAACGACCGCATAATAAATTCCTATCACTATAAAGAGGATAGCAACCATTTTGCGAAACCATTTCTCGAAAATTTGTACTCTATTATAAAACTTGCCTAATCCGGCAACGCTATACGCCAATATCCAAGCAACAAGGATTACAGGTAGTCCCGTAGCAATAGCATAAATTACAGGTAAAAGATACCCGCCTGTTTCTGCTGCTGCCAAAGGCATAAGCATACCGAAATAGAAAACTCCACTTGTAGGACAAAAGGCGAGTGCAAATAAAATTCCTAATAGCAAAGCCCCCCAACTACCTTTAGTTTTTTTCTTTAAACTCTCTCCGCCAATATTGATTTTCGGTATATTCAGTTTTATAATATCAAGCATGAATATTCCGATAATAATTAAAATCGGAGCAATTAACATTTCACCGTATTTACTGACTGCCTTTTGAACCATAAACATACTTGCCCCTTCACGAAGAATAGGAATAAGAATAAATCCAAGTGCTGTATAAGTTACTATTCTGCCGAATGTATAAAGCAATCCGTTTATGAATATACGGTGATGGTTTTCTATATCCTTACTGATAAAGCCTATTGCTGTTATATTGGTAGCCAAAGGGCAGGGGCTAACTGCCGTTAAAATCCCTAAGATAAAGGCTGTAATAGCAGGAATAGAACTATTGTCTAATAGTGATTGAAGAAAGTCCATCTTACAATGTTTTTAGTAATTCGTCAATCTTGTTTTTTATTCCCTCTTTAAATTTATCCGGTTCATTTCTTGCATTGGAGAAACTAAACTCCGTCATGTTATTTACATTCTCTTTACTGTCTTTCCAGCCATTCACAAACAAAGACGACCATGTAACTTCGTATTTATCTGCAATTTGTTCATTTTCCTTTTTGGATATATCTATCACCTTAAAGATGATTTTACCGTCCGTCTGTTCTTTGGAATAAAGGCTATCTAAAAGAGCTACCGTATTGGCTTCTATTGCCCGGCAGGTTATGCAACGTTGCGCACCGTGAAAATATAGAACTTCAACACGGTTAGTTTGATTTTCTTTTGCTATACTGGTTTCTGTTTTATTCTTTGAACCATTACCACAGGAAATTAAAACGATTGTTGCAATCAGTAGATAAAATAACTTCTTCATAGTAAATAATTTATTTAGTTATCAATTCTTTCACTTCTGATAAGGATAATCTTTTTCCGGCAGATATGACTTTGCCATCAATAACCAAAGCCGGGAGACTTAAAATATTATACTCCATGATTTTTAATAAATCTTCTTCCTTAATTAGAGTTGCATCGCAGCCCAGTTCTGAAATAGCTTGTTTTGTGGTTTCGTACAATGCCTTACAGCTTGAACACCCAGTTCCTAATACTTTGATTTCCATTTTCTATTCAATTATAAAGTTAATATATTAATCGTAATTCGTAGAACTACGAACATTATTTCCAAAAAAAGGTGCTGTTATCCACAGCACGATATACCCGTACATTTACAATCGCCCAAAAATGCAGCAAATAATTTACGGGCAAGTTCCCAATTCTCTCGGTTGATACAGTACCGAACTTTCGGTGTTTCTATTTCCCCCTGAATTAACCCTGCATCTTTCAGTTCTTTTAAATGCTGCGAAACGGTTGCTTTAGCAATGGGTAGTACTTCGTGAATATCTCCGAAGAAACAACTTTCTTGTTTAGCTAAGAAACTAAGAATTGCCATCCGCGCCGGGTGACCCATAGCTTTAGCAAAACGAGCCATCTGTTCCTGTTCCTCTGTGTACTGCTTAGTTTTCACTTTTATATCTCCTTTCTTGTTTGTTGTTCGCAAAACTACGAGCATTTTTTTAATTGGCAAAATAATATGGAGGATATTTTTTAGAATTAGCTATTTTTAGGTGCAAGGTGCAAGTATATATCTATATATATATAGCTTGCACCTTGCACCTACATGGAAACATTTATATTCAGGCATTTGCGTAATTCGGAAAAGAGTTGTATCTTTGAACCCGTGAGATAGGCAGACAAACAGCGGACAAAGCCGGACAAAAGCGTCAATGAAAATCGTTACTGTTTCGTTACCTATTTGAAATATTGGAAAATAAAAGACTGATTTATAGGTGGTTGGGTGTTTGGGTTCAGTACCCTCTCTCTCCGCAAAGTCCTGATGATTTATTATCGTCGGGACTTTTTCTTTATGGGATTAATTAACGGTATTTTGAAATAAGATATGGATTCTTTATCTTTGCAAAAAGTTTTTTAGGGAAGGAATGTTAGTAACTACCGTGGATAAAAAGATAAAGTTTTACCAGCGTGTGATTTTGATGATCATGTTGGTCTTTATGCCGTTTTATTCAGTTGGCAGCGATTTCTTTCTGGAAGGTTTCCCAAGTTCTTCCATCGAGGTGGTAGAGAATGGAGTGCATGATGTACTTGATTTTGACGATAATGCCTCGTTGCGTACTGTCCGGCAGGAACAGATTCAAATCCAACAGTTTGTTGCAGACTTTATAGCCGACTGGCTGACTATAATAAATGTGCATGAGCTGATTCATTCTCTTGAATTGCAGCAATGTGCATTCTTACCTATATTTTATCAACTTCATAAAACCCAGAGTTTTGTCTGGTTTTGTTCCTATCTGATTTAGGTCTTATCCGATTCTTTTTATTTTTCAGAGCGTGTATGGGTATGTTGTGCCGGTATGCGGAAGGCTTTGTCGTATCCCTGATATTGCACGCTTTATCATGTTTATAATTATAACCTAAAAATAAACTAATCAGAAACGATTTATGACGAGAAGATTATTTTTTAACTATTTACCTTTTTTGTTTTTAATAGCCAGCTTTTTTACCTCTTGTAACCGGAGCCATGAAAAAAAATCCGGAAGTAAAAACAATACGCTGGTGGTGAAGCTGGTAGCTACGAGTATCGAAGTGGCCCAATCGTATGTGGCTGATGTTCAGGCTGTCCAGTTTGTGGAGGTTAAACCGAAAGTGGAAGGGTTCGTTGAAGATGTCTTGGTTGACGAAGGAGAGCACGTGAAGAAGGGACAGGTCTTGTTCAAGCTTTCCTCTGCCGAACTGTATGAAGAGGTCAAAGAGGCGCAGGCCAATTATAAGCAAGTACAGGCCGAGTTGAAAATGGCGGAAGTCGAAGTGGACCGTGTAAAGCGCTTGGTGGAAAAGGACATCATTTCGCCGATCCGCTTGGAACAGGCATTAGCGGAAGCCGATGTCGCCCGTTTGCGGGTACAGCAGGCCAAATCGCGTTTGCTTCGTGCGGAAACGAATTATTCCTATACGACCATCACATCTCCTTTTGAAGGGTATGTGGACCGTATACCGTTTAAGGTCGGTAGCTTGGTCACGCCGTCCAGCTTGTTGACCTCCCTGACGGATGTTTCGGAAATGTTTGCCTATTTCAAGATCAACGAGAAAGAATATCTTGAATATAAACGTACGCAGTTGAGCGGAGTGGAGCAACCGGAGTATAATAACTTGGAATTGATCCTGTCGGATCAGACAACCTATCCGTACAAAGGAACGGTCGAAACCGTAGAAGGTGATTTTGAACGCGGTACGGGTTCCATTGCTTTTCGTGCGCGTTTTGCCAATCCGGACCGCCTGTTGCGACATGGTGTTTCGGGTAAAATCCGTATGCTGACAGAAATGGAAGACGTGATACTGGTCCCGCAACGTTCGACATTCGAGATTCAGGATTTTACTTACGTGTATACTGTTGATGAAGAAGGCAAAGTGAGTGTCCGCAGTTTCGAACCACTCTCTCGTCACGGTGCCTATTATGTAACGAAAGACCTGCCTGACAATACGCTGATCGTTTATGAAGGAGTCCAGCAAGTGAGTGACGGGATGGTTATTACGCCTGAGATTGTGGACGCCGAAACGGTCCGTAAACAATTGGAATTGTCTGATGAAGTCGAAAATAATAAGTAAGCCGTATGTTTGAAATATTCATCAGACGCCCGATTCTGTCCGGTGTCATTTCTGTTGTGATTGTTTTTCTGGGTTTGCTGGCTATTACCTCTTTGCCGATTACCCAGTTTCCCGATATTGTTCCGCCTTCCGTTACGGTGACGGCCCGTTATACGGGAGCCAATGCCGATGTGATGGCTAAAACTGTGGCGACTCCCTTGGAACGTGCTATCAATGGTGTGCCTGGAATGACCTATATGACGACCGTTTGTACGAATGACGGTATGTCGCTGACGACGATCTATTTTAAGGTAGGAACCGATCCGGATGTCGCCTCCGTGAATGTGCAGAACCGTGTGACGACAGTCCTCGACGAACTCCCTGAAGAAGTGATCCGTGCCGGTGTGATTACCGAGAAAGAAGTAAACAGTATGTTGATGTATCTGAACATCATGAGCACGGACAGTTCGCATACCGAGAAGTTTGTGTACAATTTTGCCGATATCAATATCCTGCGTGAGCTGAAGCGAATCGATGGGGTCGGTTTTGTCGAGATCATGGGAAGCCGCGATTATGCGATGCGCGTGTGGCTGAACCCCAACCGGCTGGCAGCCTATAATATGTCACCGCAGGAAGTGACCGCCGCTATCCGTTCGCAAAATATCGAAGCTGCTCCTGGGAAGACCGGTATCAGTTCGGATAAGATTCCGCAGCAGTTGCAATATGTATTGCAATATAGCGGGAAGTTCAGCACTCCCGAAGAATATGGCGAGATCGTGTTGAAGGCTTTGCCGGACGGTTCGGTTCTCCGGTTGAAGGATGTGGCGACGATTGAGTTCGATTCGGAAGACTATAATATGATTTCCATGACCGACGGCAAGCCTTCCGCCTCTATCATGATCAAGCAGCGTCCGGGTTCGAATGCCCGTGAGGTGATTCAGAATATCAAAGCCAAGATGGAGGAAATCAAGGAAAGCAGTTTTGCCCCCGGAATGGATTATAATATATCGTACGATGTTTCGCGATTTCTGGATGCTTCGATTTCGGTTGTGCTTCGGACGTTGTTGGAAGCCTTTTTGCTGGTGTTTATCGTGGTATATTTGTTCCTGCAGGATTTCCGTTCGACGTTGATTCCGGCGATAGCCGTTCCTGTTTCGCTTGTCGGGACTTTCTTCTTTATGCAGATGTTGGGTTTCTCCATCAATATGCTGACACTGTTCGCACTGGTGCTGGCAATCGGTATCGTGGTCGATAATGCCATTGTCGTGGTGGAGGCGGTACATGTGAAGATGCACAACGAAAAACTTCCACCGGCAAAAGCCACCGAAGCCGCCATTCGTGAAATCGGCGGGGCGATTATTGCCATTACCCTGGTGATGTCTGCCGTGTTCGTCCCGGTAGGCTTTATGTCCGGTACGGTCGGTATTTTCTACCGTCAGTTTTCGTTGACGCTGGCAGTGGCGATTGTCATTTCGGGCGTGAATGCCTTGACGCTGTCTCCCGCACTCTGCGCCTTGATGCTGAAGCCTGTCTCGCATGACAAAAAGGTGAAGAAAAGTTTGTTGGCGCGTTTCTTCGACGGATTCAATAAGCGCTACGATCATCTGGAACGCCGTTATAAGATCAATCTGCGTTTGTTCCTGAACAGGCGTTTCCTGACCTATGCGTCGTTGATTATTTTCTGTCTGGCAACATGGGGTATGACGTTTGTGTTGCCTTCGGGTTTTATCCCTAATGAAGACCAGGGAATGATCTATGTGAATGTCGATGCGCCTCCCGGAGCGACTCTCGAACGTTCGGAAGCTGCTTTGAGCAAAGTGCAGGCCGCTCTGTTGCCGTTGGAAGAAGTGGAAACGGTTTCCACATTGGCAGGCTACAGCTTGATGACGGAAACGGAAGGAGCCAGTTTTGGCATGGGGATGATCAACTTGAAGCCTTGGAACGAACGCGAGCAGACGGCCGAGGAACTGATGCGCGTCTATGCTGACCGCGTGTCGCATATCAAGGATGCGGATATCCAGTTCTTCCTTCCACCGACGGTTCCCGGTTTCGGTAATGCCAGCGGTTTCGAACTTCGTTTGCAGGATAAGACTGCCGGGACATTTGCCGAGTTGGACGAAGTGGCCAAATCGTTTGTGGCCAAGCTGAATGCCGATCCTCGTTTGTCGGGTGTCACATCCGGTTTCAATCCGAACTTCCCGCAATATCTGCTGCGGGTCGATCTGGCCAAAGCGGCAAAACTGGGAATTGATGTGAACGAGTCGATGGAAACTTTGCAATCCTATGTCGGGAGTTTCTATTCTTCCAACTTCGTCCGTTTCGGGCAAATGTACAAGGTGATGTTGCAGGCTGCTCCCGAATATCGTATGAATCCGGAGGATCTGTTCGGTTTGTATGCTAAAAATAAAGAGGGGAACATGGTTCCGTATTCCAACTTCATGACAATGGAGCGCGTGTATGGTCCGAGTCAGATTACCCGTTATAACCTGTTTACTTCGGCCATGATTACCGGTGAACAAGCACCGGGAGTCAGCTCGGGGGAAGCCTTGGAAGCCGTAGAGGAGATTGCTGCCGAAGTGTTGCCGAGAGGCTACGATATAGAATGGTCCGGCGTTGCCCGTGAGGAGAAAGAATCCGGTGGACAATCCTTGGTTATTTTCGCGATCTGTCTGGTCTTTGTCTATCTTCTTCTGGCGGCCCAGTATGAAAGCCTTTTGCTGCCGCTTCCGGTTATCCTCTCGCTTCCGGCAGGTGTGTTCGGATCATTCCTTTTACTATATGCGGTGGGACTGGAGAATAATATTTATGCTCAGGTGGCACTCGTGATGCTGATCGGCCTCTTAGGTAAGAATGCGATCCTGATTATCGAGGTGGCGAACCAGTGCCGCAAGGAAGGCGTCGGCATTATGGGAGCGGCCATCCAAGGGGCAACCAGCCGTTTGCGTCCGATTCTGATGACTTCTTTTGCTTTTATCAGCGGTTTGATCCCGTTGGCGGTAGCCAGTGGCGCTGGTGCTTTGGGCAATCGTTCCATCGGGACGGCGGCGGCCGGAGGTATGCTGATCGGTACGTTCGTGGGGATCTTCCTGATACCGGGGCTTTATGTGATATTTGAATCGTTGGCAACTTACTTAAAGGAAAAGAAACAAAAAGCAAATGAAGAAGAATATGAGTTTTAAGATAATTGCTACAGTTGGCTTGTGGGCCGCGATCGGCCTTACAGCTTGCAAGGCTCCGCAGCTCTCTCCGGATGGGGAACGTGCCGTACTGCCAGAAGGAGATGGGCATACCTATGACACTGCATTTGTAAAGCCGTTGGAGTGGAATGTGTTTTTCCAGGATTCCATCTTACAAGGATATGTGGAGGTCGCTTTGCAGAATAATTATTCGTTCAAGCAAAGCATGGAACGGGTGACAATGAGCCGGGCCAACCTGCAACGGGCAAAAGGCTTGCTATTGCCTGAAGTTGGCCTCGGCATCGGGACTTCGGTCAACCGTTTCGGCGAATATACGATGGACGGAGTGGGGAATAGCGAGACTAATGTTCCTTCCTTGGCGAAAGACAAACATATCCCGGACCCTTACCGTGATTTCGGACTTTTCCTGAATTTCCAGTGGGAAGCGGATATATGGGGGAAGCTGACACGTAAGAAACAGGCGGCTGTAGCTCGTTGGATGGCTTCGGTTGAGGCAACCCGTTTTGCGCAGTCGGTCCTGATATCCGAATTGGCTGTCCACTATTATGAACTGATCGGTTTGGATAAACGTCGGGATGTCTTGGAAGAAGCCCATATCAGTTCCAAACGTTCGTATGAGCTAACTCGCCAGCTGAAGAAGGAGGGGGCCGAGACGCAGTTGGCTGTCGACCAGTTTCATGCCCGTATGCTACTGATAGAAAGCAAACTGTTGGAAAATGACCAACTGATCGGGGAGAAAGAGCGTGCGATAGCCTGCCTGTTAGGTGTCTTTCCGTTTGAAATCAGGCGTATGAGTTTTGAAGAGCTGCGTCAGATCCCTTTCCCGCTATCAGACGGTGTTCCGGCGAACATGCTGACCTTACGTCCCGACGTACGGGCCGCCGAGATGGAATTGCTGGCTTCAAAGGCGGATGTAATGGCGGCTAAAGCAGCCTTCTATCCTTCGTTGGTGTTGGGTGCGGGAGGCGGCTTCAATAGCTTTGATCTTGGCAAATGGTTCACAGCGCCTGCTTCGCTGGTTTACGATTTGGCAGCAGGAATTACTGCACCAGTCTTCCAGCGGAACCAGATTCGTTCGATGTGGAACGAGGCGCGTGCTTCGCAACGGATTGCCTTGTCGCAATATCACGAAACGGCCTTGAAGGCCTATACGGAAGTATTGGATTTGTATTGTGCCGGTCTAAACCAAGTGGAGCGTGTCCGCCTGAAAGAAGTGGAGACCGTAGCTCACCAACGTTCGGTCACCAATGCCAATGAACTTTTCAAATTGAATTATGTCGGCTTCCTCGAAGTGCTCTCTGCCAATGAACGTTATCTGGATAGCGAATTGGAACGTATCGACATCATCACCGACCTTTGCCGGAAAAAGATCCTTCTCTACCGGGCGTTGGGCGGTGGTTGCTAAAGCTTTTAGACGAAAAGACGGATGTAGAAGGTTTGCATCCGTCTTTTTGGCTATCATGGAATTTTTGTTTCATCCAGATGAAACTTTTTATACTTTTGCATCGTTCTTAAAAACTGAAATGAGAAATGGAACATGCTCCTAAGATTAACAAAGTAGAGGTCCGTACTTTGCAGATGGCGGACTACCGACAATTATCTCAATCTTTTACAAGAGTTTATTCAGACGGCTCGGATGTGTTTTGGACACGTGAGCAAATCAAGAAGTTAATCACTATTTTCCCGGAAGGGCAGGTAGTTACGGTCGTGGATGATAAGATCGTGGGGTGCGCCTTGTCTATCATCGTCGATTACGACAAGGTAAAGAACGACCATACTTACGCCTTTGTTACTGGAAACGAAACCTTTAATACGCATAATCCAAAAGGCAATATCCTGTATGGAATAGAGGTCTTTATCCATCCCGATTACCGGGGCCTGCGTTTGGCACGGCGTATGTATGATTATCGGAAGGAATTGTGTGAAAGCCTGAACTTGAAAGCGATTATGTTCGGCGGACGTATCCCGAATTATCATAAATATGCGGATACGATGCGCCCGAAGGAATATATTGATAAGGTCCGTAAAAGAGAAATTTATGATCCGGTGCTGACTTTTCAAATATCGAATGATTTCCATGTTCGTAAAGTGATGACGAATTATTTGCCGAACGATGAGGAATCCAAACATTATGCGACTCTGTTGCAATGGGACAACATTTATTATCAGCCGACTCCAGAGATAGTTTCGACCAAGACGACCGTTCGCGTCGGCCTTGTCCAGTGGCAGATGCGGCCTTACAAGGGGCTCGATGATGTGTTCGAACAGGTGGAATTTTTCGTGGATGCCGTATCTGATTACAAGAGCGATTTCATACTTTTCCCCGAATACTTCAATGCCCCTTTGATGGCTAAGTTCAACCATATGAGCGAGTCGGAAGCGATCCGTGAGCTGGCGAAATACACGGACGAGATGCTGAATCGTTTCATCAACTTGGCGATCAGCTACAACATCAATATCATTACCGGGAGCATGCCGTTGATCAAAGACGACGGGTTGTATAACGTCGGTTTTCTCTGTCGCCGTGACGGTAGCTATGAGACATATGAGAAAGTTCATATTACGCCTGATGAAGCGAAGAGCTGGGGACTTTCCGGAGGTAAGATGGTGCGGACTTTCGAAACGGACTGTGCCAAGATTGGTGTCCTAATCTGTTACGATGTCGAATTTCCGGAATTGTCGCGTATCATGGCGGACCAGGGAATGCAGATCCTGTTTGTACCCTTCTTGACCGATACGCAAAACGCCTATTCGCGTGTCCGTGTTTGCGCGCAGGCACGTGCGATCGAAAACGAATGTTTTGTCGTCATAGCCGGTAGTGTCGGCAACTTGCCCCGTGTCCATAATATGGATATTCAGTATGCACAGTCAGGTGTCTTCACTCCGTGCGATTTTGCTTTTCCGACAGACGGTAAAAGAGCTGAGGCGACTCCGAATACGGAAATGATCCTGGTGTCGGATGTGGATCTCGATTTGCTGAATGAATTGCACACGTACGGAAGTGTTCGCAATTTGAAAGATCGCCGGCACGACCTGTATGAAGTGAAGATGAAGCGGAAGTAGCAGAAAGGTGGCGAATAGGTCCCTTGTTTTGTCATTTTGTTGTGATTTGTAAGACTTTTAAGATGTTTTATAAGTAACATGCTTTTGATGGTTAGAGAAAAATGTTATATTTGTAGACAAATGACTTCAAAATAACATTCAATAATCCTTCCTCAAAAGTATTTGCTTATGATTAAAAGAAGATTACTTTCGTATGACATTTCGCAATTGACAAAAGCATTTAAAAAAGATTTTCCCCAACTGGTAACGATGGCGGAAGAAAGTGAGAGCGCAGCGCTTTTTAAAGAAGCCTTGCGCTCTTTTGTTTCTTCCCGTATTGACAGGACGGTTGGCGGGAGCAATATGGGAAATGCCGTGGCGAAGCGTATTCTTCTGTTGATCGAACATGACGGTATGATGGTCTCCGAGCTTTCAACAGGTGAGGAGATACCGGTATGGACGATTACCTGCCTGTGGCAGTTCCTGACCGGGAAGCTGGAGGAAGATGTTTCGCCGGACTTCTTTATCGACCTGTACCGGCAATTCGAATTGCTGGAGAAGCCGGAGGAAATCGTTCCGGACCGTTCGCTTGTCAAACGGCAGATGAACCGTTGGCCGACCGGACTGGACGAGGAGGTGATGGCGATCCGTCACTCCAACAAAGAGCGAATCATTGCCGGGTTGATACGTAAGATCGAACGGCGTCATGCCCCGACCTCTCGGTTCCAGTTTACGGAAGGGATGAGCTATGCCGAGAAATACGTCAAAGTGCAGGAATGGTGGAATACCGGCCGTTTCCATCTTGCGATGGCTTTCAAAAGCCCGACGGAACTGAACTATTTCCTTGGCGGTTCCCTGTCGGCTGGAACGATGGACCTGTTGGCACGTGCTCGTAAGAAAGGCATGCCGTTTTTTGTGACTCCTTATTACCTTTCCCTGCTGAACACGAATACAAGCGGATATGACGATGCAACTATCCGCTCTTATATCCTTTATTCGGAAGAGCTGGTCGATACATACGGCCGGATCAAGGCGTGGGAGAAAGAAGACATTGTCGTGTCCGGACAGCCAAATGCTGCAGGATGGTTGTTGCCGGAAGGACACAACATACACCGTCGTTATCCGGAAGTAGCGATCTTAATCCCCGATTCGATGGGGCGTGCCTGTGGCGGGCTGTGCGCTTCCTGCCAGCGGATGTATGATTTCCAGAGCGAGCGCTTGAATTTTGATTTCGAATCTTTGAAACCAAAGGAAACATGGGATAAGAAACTGCGTCGGTTGATGCGCTATTTTGAAGAGGATGCGCAGCTTAGGGATATCTTGATTACTGGAGGCGACGCGTTGATGAGTCAGAACGCGACGCTCCGCAACATACTTGATGCTGTCTATAAGATGGCGGTCCGGAAACGAAAAGCCAACGAGAGTCGTCCCGAAGGGGAGAAGTACGCTGAGTTACAACGGGTCCGCTTGGGTTCTCGCCTGCTTGCCTACTTGCCTCTCAGAATCACGGACGAACTAGTCGGCATCTTGAGGAGTTTCAAAGATAAAGCCTCACGTGTCGGTGTTACGCAGTTTATTATCCAGACACATTTTCAATCCCCGTTGGAGGTCACGCCGGAAGCAAAAAAGGCGATCGAGGCGATTCTCTCCGCCGGTTGGATCATCACTAACCAGTTGGTCTACACCGTTGCCGCTTCTCGGCGTGGGCATACGGCAAAACTTCGTCAGACGTTGAATGCGATGGGGGTGGTGTGCTATTACACTTTTTCGGTTAAGGGTTTTCACGAGAACTATGCCGTGTTCGCTCCTAATAGCCGTTCTTTACAGGAACAGCAAGAAGAGAAAGTTTTCGGCCTTATCCCTAAAGAGAAGCAGAAGGAACTGTATCGGCTGATCCGCTATGAGCGACCCTTAGGCAAGAAATTGTCCGGTTTTTTGAAAGAGAACCATCTTCTTTTTGCTGCCACCGACCGCAGTGTGTTGAATCTTCCAGCCATCGGCAAAAGCATGACTTTTCGGACGGTCGGTTTGACAGCAGAGGGAAAGCGTATCCTGAAATTCGACCACGACACCGGACGCCGTCACAGCCCGATTATCGATCGGATAGGAGAAGTCTACATCGTCGAGAACAAGTCCGTCGCCGCCTACCTGCGCCAATTACAGGATATGGGTGAAGATGTGCGGGAGTATATCAGTATTTGGAATTATTCCGAGGGGGGGACTGAACCTCGTTTCAGTATTTACGAATACCCCGACTATCCATTTGATGTTACAGAAAAGATGACAAATCTTGAGCTATAAAACGAGTAATTATTATCTTTGTTCGTGCTAAACCAATATAAAATGATACAGAACGAAAGAGAAATACGACACGAGTATGTGTTACAGGCTGTTCGTCAGATGATGACAGCCGCTCGGACAGCTCCGAAAGGGAAAGGCATCGATATTATTGAAGTGGCGATGGTGACGGATGAAGATATCAAACGCCTTTCCGAAGAGCTTGTCATCATGTCCGGCGAAACCGGTTTAAAATTCTTTTTGCGTGATGCTGACAATATTCTTCAGGCTGAAGCCATCATGATTGCTGGTACGCGCCAGCAGGTTCAGGGTTTGAATTGCGCGCACTGCGGGTTTCCGACTTGTGTGGAGAAGCCGGAAGCCGTCCCTTGTGCGATTAATTCGGTGGACTTGGGCATTGCGGTCGGTTCGGCTTGTGCCACGGCGTCGGATTTGCGCCTGGATACACGTGTGATGTTCAGTGCCGGTATGGCTGCACAGCGTTTGGGAATGTTGGGCGACTGCAAATGTGTGATGGCGATTCCGGTAAGTGCGTCCTCGAAAAACCCGTTCTTCGATCGAAAACCCAAAACAGAGTAAGTTATGATAAAGTTTGATAACAAACTCGAACTGCGGTACTACTTCAATGATAAGTCAAACTACATGGATGCCATGATCAAACATCGTTCAGAAAAGGAGGTACTCTCGCTTGTTCGGACGTTAGCAGACATGTTGGATATCAAAATGACTGTCTATTGCGAGTCTTTTGCCCAACAGGAGGGCTTTCGCGAAATCTGGTCGGTGGCAGGTGAAAACAGCCGCCTGATCTCTGTTCTCCTTAACTTGTTCATGCAGGTATGGACGCGTCCGTCCCTTTTGGTCGGTGGACAACCGGTTGTGGACCGTTCGGTGGCCGACGAGGAAAAGATGCAGCGCGAAATTGCCTTATTGCGTAGTAATTTGAGAAAAAAAATACCCGGTATTACCGTGACGCGCGAGTTGGTGGAACTGCTCAGTGCATCGCCGCGTTTTTGTAAATGCAAATCGAACTTTTACGAAGCTGTACGCGGTTATCCGAAGGTGACAAAGTTCACTTTACGCGAACTGAACGAAAATAACCGCAGCCGTTCGGGATCGTTGGAGGTCAAACGCGAACAGTTTGACTATTACATCCTCCGTTCTGACGAATTGCCTCCTGTTAAAGACAACAAAGCAACGATAGAAATCATCTCACCTGTGCTGAAAGATGCCCGTTACCGTTGGAAAGGCATCTACAACAAGGGCGGCGAGACAATCGACTTTTACATGTGCGACGAAGATTTCAAGAAAGATATGTTCGATGAAAAGATTGCCTTCAAGAGCGGTATGTGTATAGATTGTGTGCTGGAGATACAACGGAAGATGAGTGAATTAGGTGAAGTGGTTAACATCAGCTACACGGTCGAGACGGTGATCCGTACCCGCTTCGATAAGATGGAAATCATTACGCCGCAAGGGAAACGCCACCTCAGGAAGCTCGAAGCTGAGAAAAAGCAGTTGACGCTTGATCTTTTCGGATAATAAACCGTCTTTTCGTCCGTGAATTGACAGTTTTATAATCTTAAAAAATGGAATGTTTTTTATGTCTCCAAAGCGTCCATGTAATTAATAAATAAGAGAATGGTAAAAGCAAAAACGGTATATGTTTGCTCCAACTGTGGGGTTGACTCTCCGAAATGGATCGGGAAATGTCCTTCCTGCGGGGAGTGGAACACGTATGTTGAGGAGATCGTGGTAAAGGAACCGGTCGGAAAGCGGGCACTTTATGACGTTTCGGATGGTGGCAAAGTGCGTCCCGTCCTGCTTCGAGATATTACTTCTGAAGAGGAGACGCGTGTCGACCTCGGAGACCGGGAGTTGAACCGTGTTCTTGGCGGCGGTCTGGTAAAAGGATCACTGGTCTTGATCGGCGGGGAACCGGGTATCGGGAAATCGACCCTCGTCCTGCAAACCGTTTTGGGGTTGAAGGGACTCCGCACGCTTTACGTCTCCGGCGAGGAGAGCAGTCGCCAGTTGAAACTCCGTGCCGACCGCATCGCGCACGAGAATCCAGATTGTTTCATTCTCTGTGAGACCAATCTCGAACAGATATTTGTACAGACCAAGAACGTTCAACCCGACCTCTTGATTATCGACTCGATACAAACCATTTATACGGAGGTGGTCGAATCTTCTCCCGGAAGTGTTTCGCAGGTACGCGAGTGCAGTGCGGCTATTCTGAAATATGCGAAGGAGAGCGGCACACCTGTCCTTCTGATCGGCCATATCAATAAGGAAGGGAGTATTGCCGGGCCGAAGGTGTTGGAACATATCGTTGACACCGTACTTCAATTTGAGGGTGACCAGCATTATATGTATCGTATCCTCCGCAGCATCAAGAACCGTTTCGGAAGCACGGCGGAATTAGGTATTTACGAGATGCGGCAGGATGGTCTTCGCGAAGTCAGTAACCCTTCAGAACTACTCCTAACGCAGAATCATGAGGGATTGAGCGGCGTGGCGATCGCGGCTGCGATCGAGGGGATCCGTCCCTTCCTGATCGAGACACAGGCGTTGGTGAGTTCTGCTGTCTATGGGACGCCTCAGCGTAGCGCGACAGGATTCGATCTTAGGCGTATGAACATGTTGCTCGCGGTGCTCGAAAAGCGTGCCGGATTTAAGCTGGTTCAGAAAGATGTCTTTTTGAATATTGCTGGTGGGCTGAAGGTGAATGATCCGGCGATCGACTTGGCGGTGATCAGTGCAATTCTTTCTTCTAGCCTCGACATTTCGATCGAGCCGGGTATCTCGATGTGTGGCGAGGTGGGGCTTTCGGGAGAGATCCGTCCGGTGAACCGTATCGAGCAGCGCATCCTAGAAGCGGAAAAATTGGGTTTCTCGCGCATTATCATCCCGCACAATAACCTGAAAGGTTTCGACACATCCAAATGCAAGATGCAAATCGTGCAAGTGCGCAAGGTGGAAGAGGCTTTCCGGCAATTGTTCGGATAAGTTTATATGTATATGAATAAAAGTGTTGTTTATCTATTTGTAAGTGTTTTCTTCTTGTTTACAAGCTGCGAGTATCGGCTGGGGGAGAATTTTATGGATTTTGAAAAGTGGCAGGCTGATTCGGTTGCGATGAGTGTGGACTTCTATGGTCCGTTTATCCATGATTGGGAAAACAAAATCTTTGTGGTGGAACATAGTGGTAATGCTGCTTGCCAAATCAGTCCGTTGCCCGGATTTGAGGTTGAGAAGCAGATCGTCCGCATTGGAGAGATGGAATGGGAAAGCGATGGGACACGATGTGATTTCATGCTGGATGTGGATCTGATTCCGAATGGCTCTTATGAGTTGTCGTGTGAGGTTTTCGCCCGGACGAATAATGGGACGGTTGCCGGACAGGTCGGGGCCGAGCGATATGTGGAAAAGCGTAGTTGGCCTCTCAAGATAAACGCGCGTACCGAGTCGGAGTTCTCTTTGCGGCATCGTGTGAATGAAGAAGGACTGATCGAAATATTTTGGGAGGTAGACGGGGCACTCCGTGCCGGATTCGACCATTACCAGATAGAGTTCAGTACGATTGACGAGAATGCTCATTCAACCTATATCACGCAAAGGTCGGATTTCGACAAATGTTTTTATGCCGATAAGCGATATGCTGGGGAGAAGGGGGTATATAAGGTCTATATTTATTTCAAGTCGGAAGCCGACCGTCCCCGTTCGCTTGGATCGCTTGATTTGGAGCAAGCTGAACCAGAGGTGCAGGTAGAATATATGAAGGAAGATCGCATACGCTTGTCCTGGACATATCCTTACCATTCGGCAGTCGATGTCGTCTATGGTGGTGAAATCGTGGCGGAGAAGGTGACGGACGGCATTGCGGAATTTTCTCTTGCCGGGCAGGAAGAGCGTGTGGTTGAATTGCGTTTTTCTCCCGTCGGTGACTGGGGTTATAAGAATGCGAATTATTCGTTTAACCTCGAAAACTGTCCGAATATATGAAAAAGGTATTGTTATTTATAGCCATTCTGTTCTTTTTCGACCGTTTCGGGCAGGCTCAGTCGTTGACAATCGAATATAATATCGGTCACGGTTCGTATCAGATGTCCGATATGAAAGATATATTGAAAAATCAGATGCTTCCTGTTACCAATGTACAGGTTACAGATAATTTCCCCGGTTATGTGACGCAGGATGCCCGTGTCGGAGTCGAATGGCGGCGCCATCATGTGGGAGTTCTTTTTAACTATATGAATACGGCGGGCAAGAATGGAGTAACGGATTATTCCGGCTCTTGCGACTACGAGCTGCGTAACAAAGGATATAAGCTCGGTGCTTTTTACCACTTCTGTCTGGTGAAGGAAAAAGTCAGTATCTTTACATTCGAGCCGTATGTGGGGCTCTCGACTGGTTTTGTGCTGAACAAGGTGAACGAGATAAACCGCCTGTTCGTCGAGTCCGACCCGGAAGTTGGATACCGGAAGGATAATACTTTTTCCGGCAGGAATTTCTTTGTGGAGCCTACTTTTGGCATCAAGTTTAGCCTATGCCGCTATGTTGCATTAAACATGAGTATCGCTTATGAATGGGATGCTGTGATGCAGGAGCATCAGAGTCGGAATCCAGATTTTCCATCGACTTTCAAAGTGGATTGGAGCGGATACAGGGCGCAAGCCGGTTTGATTTTTTGTTTGAATTTAAAGAAGTAACAATGATACAAGAATTACAACTCCGTATATTGCCTGAAGAAGCAGTCAGCGAACAGTCGCTGAAGCAGGTGGTGGCTCGCGAGACGGGAATATCTGTCCCGTACATCCACACCGTTCGGGTACTAAAACGTTCTATCGATGCACGTCAGCGTACGGTCTATGTGAATGTAAAACTGCGTGCTTTTATCAATGAGCAGCCAGATGAACCAGAATTTCAATTGGTGGAATATAAAGACGTATCAGCAGGGAAGCCTGTCGTGGTGGTAGGAGCGGGGCCGGGTGGTTTGTTTGCCGCTCTTCGTCTGATTGAGCTCGGCCTACGTCCGATCGTGATCGAACGTGGAAAGAACGTGCGCGAACGTAAAAAGGATATCGCTCTGATCAGCCGTGAGCATAAGGTGGACGGAGAGTCCAACTATAGTTTCGGTGAAGGGGGAGCCGGTGCCTATTCTGACGGCAAACTTTACACCCGCAGCAAGAAACGGGGTTCGGTCGACAAGATTCTGAATGTCTTTTGCCAGTTCGGGGCGAGCACTTCGATTTTGGCGGACGCCCATCCGCATATCGGTACGGACAAGTTGCCGCGCGTGATCGAGAATATCCGCGAACAGATTATCCGCTGTGGTGGGGAGGTCCATTTCGAGACACGAATGGATGCCTTGATCATCCGGAACGGGGAAGTCATAGGTGTCGAAACGAATACGGGCGAGAACTTTCTGGGACCGGTCATCCTGGCAACCGGTCATTCCGCCCGGGATGTGTATCGCTACCTCCATGACCGGCAAATCCCTATCGAAGCCAAAGGCATTGCTGTCGGCGTCCGTTTGGAACATCCGCAGATGCTGATCGACCAGATACAATATCATCGTAAGGAGGGCAGAGGAAACTATCTGCCGGCAGCCGAATATAGTTTTGTGGCGCAAGTCGGCGGACGGGGAGTCTATTCTTTTTGTATGTGTCCAGGTGGTTTCGTCGTCCCGGCGGCAAGTAGTTCCCGCCAGGTGGTAGTCAATGGAATGTCTCCTTCCAATCGTGGTTCCCGCTGGGCGAATTCCGGCATGGTGGTGGAGATACGCCCGGAAGACTATTCCGAATTGATGAAACACGAAGAAATGGCGGTCAGCAAGGATTCGCCGCTCGCTTTGATGGCTTTCCAAGAACGTTTGGAAGAACTTTGCTGGCTGAACGGCGGGATGAAGCAAACCGCCCCTGCACAGCGGATGGTTGATTTCGTGAATAAGAAAAACTCTTTCGATCTTCCCGAATCCTCTTATACGCCCGGTCTGCTGGCTTCCCCGTTGCATTTCTGGATGCCGGAGTTCGTCACCGGCCGCTTACGTGAGGGCTTCCGCCATTTCGGTAAAGTATCCAGAGGCTTCCTGACCAATGACGCGGTGATGATCGGGGTGGAAACCCGGACCTCTTCGCCCGTCCGTATCTTGCGCGACAAGGAAAGCTACCAGCATATAACCTTGAAAGGTCTTTTTCCTTGTGGAGAAGGCGCCGGCTATGCAGGCGGAATCGTCTCTGCTGCTATTGATGGTGAACGGTGTGCGGAAGGGGTTGCCGGATATTTATCCCTTGTTTAAAGCATATATGTTAATAAGTAAACAATTGATTCCATTCAAATGTTATTTTGCATAATGAAAACAGTGGGATAAATACGTTGGTTTTGCAGGATCCGAGGACGGAATACGTTTTCTGTTTGTGACAGGACTGGGCATTTGATCTGTTTTTGTATCTTTGTAGCGTAATGCTTTTACGTTATGAGGAAAACATATTTGATCACTCTTTTGCTTTGTTGCTTTAGTGCCTTGCTGAATGGGGCTGTTTCACCTTTTTCTTTTTCTTCTTTAAAAATGGAAGAAGGTTTGTCGCAGCTTTCCGTCTTGAAAATACATCAGGATAAGAGCGGTTTCATGTGGTTTGCCACGCGTAACGGCTTGAATCGTTATGACGGTAATTCTTTTGTCGTGTATAAACATAGTAATGGCGACTCATTAAGCTTGTCCAGTAATCATGTGACAGCATTGGCTGAAGATGACCGTGGAAACTTGTGGGTAGGCACGATGAACGGTCTGAACCGGATGGATTTGAGGGTGGATCGTGTATATTCTCTCAACGATATGGCTGCTTATAAGCAGTCTCCCCTTTATCATACGTGGATTTCAAGCTTGTATGTGGATAGACAAAAGCGTTTTTGGGTTGGAACAAATAAAGGTCTATACTTGTATGATTATGAGAATGATTCGTTTATCTTGAACGACTTGGAGGGAGAACTGCCACGTGACCAGATTATGGTTATCAACGAAGACCATGATGGCAATCTGTTAGTCGGAACTTTACAAAACGGACTTTATATCTGTGACAGTAAGTTGAATCTCTTGTCTCATTATTTTAAAAATACGACTCCCTTTTCATTAACGGATAATAATATATCTGCTATCCATGAAGACAGCGAAGGACGTCTGTGGGTGGGAACCCGTTCGGGTGGATTGAACCGGATCGACACGGAGACAAATGCTGTTACGCATTATACTGCTTGGAACGGCAGACTGGGAAATAATTCGGTTCGTACAATCAATACTTATAATGGTCAACTAGTGGTCGGAACTTTTAACGGATTAAGTCTTTTGAACTTGGTGGACGGTTCATGTACGACCTATACGAATTTTGACGAACAAAAAGGAGGCCTTAGTCATTTTTCCGTCTTTTCTGCTTTCGTAGATAATGCGAATACGTTATGGATTGGCACATACGCTGGAGGTGTCAGTTACAGTAATCCTTTGAACAGCCGTTTTACTTTTTACGATTTGCAGGGTGGTTCAGACAAGCTGTTTGGAATCTTTGCCACGATGGCCTATCAGCCGGACCATACTTTGTGGATTGCTTCGGAAGGGCGAGGCCTACTTTCACTGGATTTGAATACAGATATGTTTGAACGTTTTCTGCTGGATGCTCGGCCGAATGCTCTGAATGATCGGAATATTATCAAATCTCTGTTTGTGGAGGGCGATTTCGTTTGGTGCGGAACGCAGAAAGGCACTTTATACCGATTCGATACCCGGACAAAAAAATTCTCTCTTTTTTATACTTTTCATAAGGAGGTTAGTATTTATACGATCACGCGTTGCAGTGATGGTGCATTGTGGTTGGGAACGACAGACAACACGGGAATTGTCCGTGTGTTTCCAGACGGCAGGATCGTTCCGTCGGATTCTGTTTTCGCCTTGTTGCCAAGTGTACGCAGTTTCCTGGAGATACGGGACGGTGTTTATTTGGTAGGTATGCATACCGGCGGACTGGCGCTCTACGATTCCCATACGCATAAGTTGATAAAATATAATACTCGTGAGGAAGGTTCCCGGAAGTTATACAACGACCAGGTAAGTAATATCGTAAAGGATAGGGAGGGGCGAATCTGGATAGGTACTTTCGGTGGAGGTTTTTGTCGCTTTGACGAAGAAAAAGGCATTATGGAGTGGTTGACGGCCGTCGAGGGGCTGAGCGACGATAATATCAATTCGATAATTCCCGGAGACGACGGTAAACTTTGGATCAGTACCGGTAACGGTATTTCTGCCTACGATCCTGAATCGCGCCAGTTTACCAATTATATGGGTAGAAGCGAGATCCCAGTTAATGAATTCAGCATGAAAGGCGGCATCAAATTGCCCGGTGACCGAATCTATTTCAGCGGAAGCAACGGCCTTGTCTCCTTTTACCCTGAACGGTTGATAGAAAACCGTTTTATACCTCCGGTCGTACTGACCTCTTTTACGGTTAACAATAAACCGGTTGTTCCCGGCGACCCTTCGGGGTTGCTCGATAAAGTTCTTGATTATACGCAGGCGATAGATCTTGATTATAATCAGAATAACTTCTCTGTTGGGTATGCCGCTTTAAACTATCTTTATCCGAATCAGAATAAATATGCTTATATGCTAGAAGGGTATGATACGGACTGGAATGATGCTGGTTCTCGAAAGGAGGCTTTCTATACGAACTTGAAACCGGGAGATTATGTTTTTCGTGTTCGCGCCTCCAATAACGACGGTCTTTGGAACGATGAAGGGCGGTCGTTGTCGATTCATATTCGGACTCCATTCTGGCAGACCTGGTATGCCTATATGTTGTATCTGCTGATTATAGGTGGCATCCTTTATGTGGTCTGGTATTATCTGCATATGAAGCGTAAGCTGGAACAGGACCTGGTCGAAAAGCAGAAGGAGCAGCAGCGGCAGGAGGAGTTCCATCAGTCCAAAATACGCATGTTTACCAATTTTTCGCACGAATTGCGTACACCGTTGATGTTGATCCTGTCTCCTTTGGAAGAGGTGTTGCAACGGGTAGATATGAACCCGAACCTGAAAGGTTCGTTGCGTCTGGTCTATGGAAATGCCCAGCGTCTTTTGTTGCTGGTGAACCAGTTAATGGATCTGAGGAAGAACCAGAGTGGCAACCTGCAACTACGTGTTTCGCATAATGATCTGTATCTGTTTACGCAGGAGATATATATTGCCTTTAATCAGATTGCGGTCAAGGAACGGATTACCTTTCGTTTGGAATCCGATGAGTCGGGAATAGATGCGTGGTTCGACCGTGTTTTACTGGAGAAGGTATTTTTCAATCTTTTGTCGAACGCTTTCAAACATACGGCTCCGGATGAGTCGATAACCATTCGTTTGCAATTGTTCTCAGTTGCCGGATTGCAGGAGCAATTTCCCGGCAGGATAAGTGGGGAAGTTCGGGGGACTTCTCGATATGTTTGTCTGTCTGTAGAAGACACAGGGAAAGGGATAGACGATTCCGACAAGTTTCATATATTTTCCCCTTTTTACCAGGGAACGGATGAAAGTGAGTCGAATACGGCTGGAACTGGTATAGGGTTAAGTCTGGTACTCTCTATCGTGAAATTGCATAAAGGGGTTGTATGGGTAGAAGACAACAAACCAAAAGGGGCTGTATTCCGTGTCTTGATTCCGGTAAACCGCGAAGCATATGCTCATGAGCAATTTGCAGAAGATGACTCTTCTGCGAGGAATCCCTACGGAGGAATTGAAGTAGCTGAGGATGAATCCAAAGTCCCTGACAATATGCAGGAACAGCTGCCTGTTTCCAGTCAGCGTTATACCTTGTTATTAGCCGAAGATAATCCGGATGTCCGTCGGTATATCTGCAAACATCTCGAACCTTATTTCGATGTGCTTGAAGCGGAGAACGGGGTAGATGCTTTCGATAAGATTGCAGAAACCTTGCCGGATCTGGTGGTAAGCGATATTATGATGCCGAAAAAAGACGGCTTGCAACTTTGTTCGGAGATCAAGCAGGATTTGCGGACCGGACATATCCCGGTTATCATCATTACGGCGAAATCGATGGTGATGCATATCAAAGAGGGATTCCAGTGCGGTGCGGACGATTATATCGTGAAGCCTTTCAATATGGAGGTCCTGCTGTGTCGTATTCGGAATATCTTGGCTTCTCGTGAACGGTTGAAGGAATTGTATGGGAAAAAATTTTCGTTGGAGTCATTGGGTATCGAGACGACATCGGCGGACGATACATTTATGCAAAAATTGTTCGGGGTGATTGAGCAGAATCTTTCCAATCCGGGGTTGAATGTGGAGATTCTATGTAAAGGAGTCGGTATGGGACGTGCCAACTTCTATAGGAAGCTGAAAGCGATAACCGACCTTTCGCCAGTGGATTTGATCCGTAACAAACGTCTTGAGATTGCTGCAAGGATGCTGCTGGAAACGGATATGAACATATCTGAAGTTTCTGCCAATATCGGTTTCAATTCCCATGCTTATTTTGCTACTTGTTTCAAAGCGATGTACGGCATGTCGCCGACCGAATATGTGCAACAAAATAAAAAAAATCTATATCATGTATAAATTATTACTTTATGTTATTCTTTTGTTATTTTGCCAATGCAAGAGAGATCCTTCTTTAAAGGAAGAAGTGACGGATTTACTCCGAACTGAAATTGTTATTCGTGGAGATAAGGCCTTGGTAGAAGAACCTGTGACCATTACTGCATATAGAGCGGAAAGAAGTACCGGAGGAATTCATGATTTCTACTCCGAAGGCGATTATTGGTGGCCCAATCCGATAAATCCGGATAGTGCCTATATACGTCGAGATGGGCAGACAAATCCCGATAACTTTGTTGCTCACCGTCATGCCATGATCCGCTTCAGTTCGCTGGTTGGCGACTTGACCTCCGCCTGGCTGGTGACGAAAGACGAGAAATATATTCGGCAAGCAGTTAAGCATATCCGCGCCTGGTTCATCGCCCCCGAAACCCGGATGAATCCAGACCTGCAATACGCGCAGGCGATCAAAGGGATCGTGACAGGACGGGGGATCGGTATCATCGATACGATCCATCTCCTGGAGGTCGTGCAATCCCTTATCAGGATGGAAGAGGCCGGCGTTCTTTCTGTCGAGGATGTGGCTGGTAGCCGTGCTTGGTTTTCCGATTATCTGAAATGGTTGACAACGCATCCTTACGGGGTAGACGAGATGAATGCTAAAAACAATCATGGAACTTGTTGGGTGATGCAGGTAGCCCAGTTTGCTAAGTATACCGGCGATAAGGAGATTCTCGACTTTTGCCGGAACCGTTACAGGTCTGTTCTGCTTCCTTCACAGATGGCGGAGGACGGCAGTTTTCCGCTTGAACTGAAACGGACGAAACCGTACGGCTATTCCTTGTTCAATCTGGATGCCATGGCTACGATCTGCCATATTCTTTCGGACGGGGAAGATGATTTGTGGCAGTACTCGATGGACGACGGTCGCAATATGCAAAAGGCGGTTGCTTGGCTATTCCCGTATATAGCAGATAAATCGAGCTGGCCTTTTGCCGAAGATGTCATGTTTTGGGATGAATGGCCGGTTGCCCAGCCTGCCCTTTTATTCAGTATTTGTAACACATCTAATAGGACTTATCTGGAAATTTGGAAAAGTTTGGAACATTTTCCGACAAACGATGAGGTAATCCGTAACTTGCCGATCCGACATCCGTTATTGTGGCTATGAAAACGGTTTAAAAAATGGATCTATTTTCTTTCAATATTGTATCTATTTTCTGAAACCCGCTTTGAATGCGGGTTTTTAATTTTTTGCCAGAACTGAATTTTAAAGTAAAAGAGATAAATTTTAAATAGTTCGAAACCGCCATCTCATACATTTGCAACTAAAGAAAAACACAAAAAGTTTCAATCTTAATAACAATATTATGAATTACACGTACATGAAAGGTTGTGCTCTGTGCATGACATTGTGCCTGACTTCGGCTGCTCTGCCTGGCAGGGCGAATGCAGAAAGTTCGGCTATCGTGAATGAAGTCTTGCAGTCATCTGTTGTGAAAGGGGTGGTAAAAGACTCGAATGGTGAACCTCTGTTAGGGGTTAATGTCCTTGTAAAAGGTACGACAATCGGTGCCGTCACCGATATAGACGGAAACTTTTCTTTTGAAGCTCCTGCCGGTTGTACATTGGTTATCTCTTACATTGGATTTGAATCGCAGGAAGTAAAAGTAAAAGGCAATGCTCCTCTGAACATTATTCTGAAAGAAGATTCCGAAGCATTAGACGAAGTGGTAGTGGTCGGTTATGGCGTACAAAAGAAAAGTGACGTGACTGGAGCTCTTTCTTCTGTGAAAGGCGATGATCTGACAAAATTGTCCATATCACGTACCGATCAGGCTTTGCAAGGACAGATGGCCGGTGTGATGGTACAGAATAGTGTGGCTGCACCAGGTGAATCGCCTAACATTATTATTCGTGGCGGTAACTCCTTGAAAGGCGAAAATGCTCCGTTGGTTGTGATTGACGGTGTTCTCGGTGGTGACCTTTCTTTGATAGACCCGAATGACATTACTTCTATCGAAGTATTGAAAGATGCTTCTTCTACCTCTATTTACGGTTCCCGCGGAGCGAATGGTGTCATCATGGTGACGACCAAACGTGGGCAGACTGGTAAACCGACCGTTTCTTATAGTGGTTATGTTTCGCTTTCGCAGGTATCAAAGAAAATGGATATGCTGAATGGTCAGGAACTATATGGCTTATTGAAAGAAGCACAGGAGAAATATCCTACGACAGCATTGAAAATACCGGAGTGGATAGATCCTAATAACTTGAATAATACCGACTGGCAGGGTGAAGTGTTCCGTACGGCCCCTATCACGGGCCATTCGTTGTCTGTAAGTGGCGGAACAGAAACGACACGCTATAGTTTGTCTGGTAACTACTTGATGCATCAGGGTATTGTGAAGAACTCTGATTTCAATCGTGCCGGCATACGTGCCAATATCGAACAGAAACTGGGAAAGAAGGTGACGGTCGGAGCTCTTATCAATGCTTCCCGTTCGTCGTCTTCCAACGCCAGTGTCAATCAGATGAACGGTTCTGATGGTGGTGGTGTCACGTTCTCTGCTTTAGGTTTTGGGCCATTGGTCCCTGTCTACAAGGAAGACGGCAGCCTTAGCGGTCCGCTAAAGGATGGAGCACAGATGAATAATCCGGTAGCTCTGATTAATGATCAGGTTGTGGATAAATTCCGTAATTATTTTCAGGGTACTGCTTTTCTGGAATGGGAAATCTTGAGCGGCTTGAAATTTAAGACAGCTTGGACTTACACATATAGCGACCGTAAACAACGCCAGTTTACTTCCGGAGAGAATCTTCTTTCTTATAAAGGGCAGGGATATGCTTACATGAACGATCAGGAAACCACAAACTGGCTTGGTGAAAACACGTTGACTTATTCCAAGACATTCAATAAAGATCACTCTTTGAATGTTGTTGCCGGTTTTACTGCTGAGGCTTCCGATTATTTCAACAATAACAGCAGTGGTAAAGGGTTCGACATCGAATCGCTTGGTTATTGGAATATGGGACTTGCCAATAGCAGTCTGTTGTCTGTCGCTTCCGGTGGAAACCATTCTGCCATTGCTTCTTGGTTGGGCCGTGTGAACTATGCTTATAAAGGTAAATATTTGGCATCTGTTAGTTTCCGTGCTGACGGTTCTTCCAAGTTTGCGAAGAATAATAAATGGGGATATTTTCCTTCTGCTGCTTTGGGATGGCGTATCAGTGAGGAAGATTTCATGAAAGACATTTCTTGGATACAGAACCTGAAACTGCGTGCCAGCTATGGTGAAACAGGTAGCCAGGCGATTACAGCCTATCAGTCGTTGGCTAGTTTCAGTACGACCAGTTATGTCCTGAACGGAAGTTCTGCAGTGGCTCTTGTTCCAGGTCGTGTACCGAATCCCGACTTGAAATGGGAAACAACTAAACAGACGGATATAGGCATTGATTTGAGCGTATTGGGCGGACGTATATCTTTGGTTGCGGATTATTATTATAAAAAGACAGTCGATCTGCATTATGACAAGATCCTTCCGTACTATACAGGTTATTCTTCACAGACACAGAACATCGGTAGTAAATCCAATAAAGGTTGGGAATTTTCTCTGAATACACAGAACTTAGTGGGTGACTTCAAGTGGTCTACTTCTTTGAATATCGCTTTGAATCGGGAAAAAGTGCTTGACCTTGGCGATGATGAATACTTTTATACAAATGGTTCCGGAGGTGCTTTGGGAGCTGGTTTCAATGAAACTGGTATTGTGAAGGTCGGTGAGCCGTTGGGGAACTTCTACGGATATATCTTTGACGGTATCTATCAGAATGAGGCAGAAGCCAAGGCGTTGGGGCTGACAAAAGATGATGTCGGTAGCGTGAAGTTCAAGGATTTGAATGGTGATAACAAGATTACGACTGAAGACCGTACGATCATCGGTAATGCTAACCCGGACTTTATCTTTGGTATTGGTAATGACTTTTCGTATAAGAATTTTGATCTGAGCTTTATGTTTCAGGGAACCTATGGCAATGATGTCTATAATTTGTTGAAAGTGACTTTCAGCGAATTACCGAGCAACTCGAACAATACCGGAAATGCTTTTGCGTTTGTAAAGGATTCCTGGAGAGGTGAAGGAACTTCGAATACGCAACAGGCATTTAACAAGGGTGTGGGGCCGTCTTCATCTCGTTTTGTGGAAGATGGATCTTATATTCGCTTGAAAAATTTGACGTTCGGCTATACTCTTCCTAAATCAGTTACATCCAAATGGGGCATTTCTAACTTACGTTTCTATCTGAGCGGACAGAACCTATTTACAATTACCGGCTATTCCGGTTATGACCCTGAAGTCAGTTCCCGTACAGGTAACTATAACTTAGGTTTTGACGGTGGTAGTTATCCGGCAACTCGCTCTTATACCTTCGGATTGAATCTTACATTATAATTGAACCATTAATATAAAGACGAAAATGAAAACATATATATATAAAGCAGTTGCAGGGGTGTGCTCCCTGATGCTATTGATGAGTAGTTGCGAGTCTTTCTTGTCGGAAGAACCGAAAGATTTCCTCTCGCCTGAAAACTTACCGAACACGGAGGCTGAATGCAATATGCTGCTGATGGGATCGCTGTCTTATTGGCGTAGCAACAACTTCGAACGTCATATTAACTTTATAGCCGAAGCAACGACTGATGCTGTTGTCAGTGCTACAGCCAATAATGTGGCTCGCGATGAAATGAACTCTTTGACTTGGCAAAGCGATAACGAGAGCCTTTATAAGCCCTGGCAGCAATTTTATGCTTGTATCAATGCTTCTAACATCATGATCGAGAAAGTTCCGAATGCTTCGAAAGTTTCGGATGAGGTCAAGACACGTTATGTCGCAGCTGCCCGTTATATGCGTGCGATGTCCTATTTCTATCTGGTGCGTATCTTTAATGATGTTATTTATCTGGACACGCCGGTGAATGACTTTACCAGTGCGAATAACATGACAAAGACACCGGCTAAAGAAATATATAATAAGATTGTTGAAGATTTGGAATATGCAGAAGCCAATCTTCCCGTAAAATGGGATTCTGGAACGGAACGTCCGACTGTCGCTGCCGCCAAGTCTTTGCTTTCATGGGTTTATATCACGATGGCCGGTGAACAGGTTAAAGACAATACCATGTGGGCGAAGGCGGCTTCCAAAGCGAAGGAAGTCATTGATAATGCCGCTACTTACGGTATTAAGCTGGAAGAAAATTATGCCGATCTTTGGCTGGTCAACAATCGGTATAACAAAGAATCGATCTTTGCCCTGAATTTTGCAGATGGGTTAGGAGATAACCAGTGTGGAGCCGAGTGGCGTCCGACCAGTATCGGGTCCGAATCAGGATGGGGATTCTTTTATACGAAACAATCTTATATCGATAAATTTGATGATAAGGATAAACGGAAAGCCGCTACCTTCTTGACCGAAATTGTCAGTACAGTTGATAATAAAACCTATACGACTGAGAATTTCGGTAGTCCGTATCCACATGGAAAGAAATGGTGTGATGGAGGTCGTGAAAATTTCTCACAGCGTAATAAGCGTACGGATATGTACATTCCTATCATCCGTTATGCCGATGTCTTGCTGATCTTTGCCGAAGCGGAAAACGAAGCCAATGGTCCGACGGCTGCAGCTTATGATGCCGTGAATCAACTGCGTGTACGTGCCGGTTTGGATAACTTGTCCGGTTTGTCTAAAGAGACTTTCCGTCAGGCAATCCAAAAAGAATGGACGTTAGAGACGACACACGAACGGATCTATCGTTTCAATTTGGTTCGCTGGGGCACTTATCTGACGGTAATGAAGGAATATTTCCAGAAAAATTTTCCTGAAAAGGTGAAGAATGTAACGGAAGAACGGTTGTATTTCCCTTGTCCGGAGCATGATTCATTGATCAATCCGAATTTGTAAGAAAATTTTTGAGTAGGTTTAAATAATCTTGGGGTATGGAATGACTGATGATTTCATACCCCTTCTTATAACACAAAATGGACAAAATGAAACTGAAAATTCTTTTTTTTGTTTTTCTGCTTGTCTGTAGTTCCTGTGCTTTGGACAAGAGGGATATTATCAGTTCGAATTTTGATTTTGCCGATATACAGTTGAAACATGCATTCGTGGAAATGGATTCGGTTTATAAAAGTACGGACAAGCTGCTTGCCAATCCTCGCAATATCGATCCGAACGGTTTCCTGCGCATGGTGGCATCCCATGATTGGACAAGCGGTTTTTTCCCAGGCGAACTTTGGTATATGTATGAATATACTAAAGATGATTTTTGGAAGGAGAAGGCCAGGAAACAGACTGAACTGCTTGAACAGGAGAAATGGAATGGGAGTACCCACGATATGGGCTTTAAAATGTATTGTAGCTATGGTAACGGTTATCGGTTGACTCAGGATTCTGGTTATAAGGATATTCTGTTGCAGTCTGCCTACACCCTGATCAGACGTTACAATCCAAAAGTGGGTTGTATCCGTTCCTGGGATCATAACAGGGATAAATGGCAGTATCCCGTAATCATCGATAATATGATGAATCTGGAACTACTTTTCTGGGCTTTCCGTATGAGTGGCGATTCCATTTTCTACCAGGTTGCAGTCGACCATGCCCGTACTACGATGAAGAATCATTTTCGTAAGGACTACAGTTCCTATCATGTTATCGACTATGATACGTTGACCGGCGCAGTCTTGCATAAAAACACCCATCAGGGGTATTCCGATGCTTCGGCTTGGTCGCGTGGACAAGCGTGGGGATTGTACGGCTATACGATGTGCTATCGAGAAACTGGATTGCCTGAATTTTTGGAACGTGCCAAACAAATTGCCTCTTATATTTTCTCCAATCCTACATTGCCGGACGATTTGATACCTTATTGGGATTATAATGCTCCAGGAATACCGGACGAGCCGCGTGATGTATCGGCGGCCACCGTTACGGCTTCTGCTCTTTACGAGTTGAGTATGTATGATGAAACGAATAGAACCGGATATGTGGATAGGGCTGATAGGATATTGGAAAATCTGACGAACCGTTATCGGGCAAGTGTAGGGAAAGACTGTGGTTTCCTGCTTTTGCATAGTACCGGTTCCAAGACTCACGGTTCGGAAGTGGATGTGCCGATCGTATATGCGGATTATTACTATCTGGAAGCCTTGTTGCGAAAAGCCAAATTGGAAAAAGAAGGAACTGCTCTCTTGTAAAATTAATTGAATTTTAAATTGAATATTAGAATATGAAGTACTTGTTTGTTGCATGCTTATTGTGTTTGTCCGTTCTGTCGGCTGTGGCGAAAGTGCCTGCTATGAATAAGATTCGGCTGACGAACAATTGGGAATATCTGAAAGGTGATTTGGGGGGAATCTGGGAGGCTGTACGTCCTGCCGCACCCGGCAGTTCGGAGGCGGTTCCCATCTGGCAGCCTGTTACGTTACCTCATTGTTTTAATGCCGAAGATGCTGTTGATCCGGACGTGAATTATTATGAAGGTCCGGGATGGTATAAAACTTTGCTGGCGATAGACAATCCCTATCGGAACGGGCGGATCGTACTCGATTTCGACGGGGCGGGACAGAAGACGGATGTCTATGTCTATACGACTCATGTCGGTAGCCATGTTGGCGGTTATGACAGTTGGAATGTCGATATTACGGATGCGGTAAAAGCATTTCTCGGCAGTAAAGATGCGGAACGTTTCAAAGGGAAAGTACCTTTGTCGATCCGTTGCGATAATTCACGTGATCTGGAAATGATACCATCCGATCTGGCTGATTTCAATATCTATGGTGGTCTGTACCGGTATTTGAACTTGGTGTACCTGCCTGAAGTTTCTTTTGAACAGATTCGTTTGGAATCTTCCCTCTCTTCTAACTTGAAAGAAGGTATATTGAAGGTGAAAACTTCGTTTTATAATCCGGAAGATATAAGGAAGGCGGATGTGACCGTTTCCGTTTACGATGTGGACCGTAAACCAGTCTTCTCGAAAACACTGGAAGGAATACTTCCTTTGGGTGACCAGCTTTTAGCAGAGATGAAGATCAAGAATCCGGTATTGTGGGACGTGGATGTGCCACAACTCTATACTTGCGAGTTGACTGTAAAGACACCGGATCAGACTTTCACGACGGAAGAACGCTTCGGTTTCCGCCATACGGAGTTTAAGGACAAAGGTCCATTCTTCCTGAACGGCAAACGTTTGCTGTTGCGAGGTACGCATCGCCATGAGGATCACGCTGGTGTGGCACAAGCCATGACGGAAGATATGATGCGTCGTGAAATGCGGATGATGAAAGATATGGGCGTGAACTTTATCCGTTTAGGACATTACCAACAATCTGAAATCATTCTGGACCTTTGCGACGAATTGGGCATTCTGGTATGGGAAGAAATTCCTTGGTGTCGGGGCGGTCTTGGAGGCGATGTCTACAAAAAACAAGCCCGTCGGATGCTTGCTAATATGATCGTCCAGCATCATAATCATCCGGCTGTCATCATCTGGGGGTTGGGTAATGAGAATGACTGGCCTAACGATTTCAATACGTTCGACAAGAGTGCGATCCGTGCTTTCATGAAAGAGTTGCACGACATGGCGCACCGTTTAGACGACACACGTATGACGGCGATCCGCCGGTGTGAATTTTGTAATGATATTGTTGATGTCTATTCACCTTCTATCTGGGCTGGTTGGTATCGGGGTGTCTTTACCGATTATAAATCGATCTCAGAACAGGAGATGCAGAAGGTAAAACACTTCCTGCATGTAGAGTGGGGAGGTGACAGCCATGCCCGTCGTCATTCGGAAGATGCTTTTTATAATCTGAAGAACATCGAGGCAGGAAAGGGCGGTGATGAACGTGCCGGCGATGCTTCCTTGTATGGTGGCGTTCCACGTGCTTCGCGCGATGGCGATTGGTCGGAAAGTTATGTGGTCCGTCTGATCGACTGGCATCTGAAAGAGCAGGAGACGATGCCGTGGCTGACCGGTACAGCCTACTGGCCTTTTAAGGATTTTTCGACTCCGGTCCGTCCCGACAATCCTGTCCCTTATGTCAATCAGAAGGGGGTGGTTGAACGCGATTTTACTCCGAAAGAAAGCTACTATGTGTTCCAGTCTTACTGGACGGAGAAGCCGATGATCCATATCTACGGTCATACCTGGCCGGTTCGCTGGGGTGGAAAAGATGACCGCAAGGAAATCTTGGTATATTCTAACTGCGACGAAGTGGAGCTTTTTGTCAATGGTGTGAGCCAGGGTGTGAAACGGCGTAATAGTCAGGATTATCCGGCTGCCGGGTTGCGCTGGAATTGTGTTTATCAGGAAGGCATGAACGAAATACGGGCTGTCGGTGTAAAGAAAAAGGAGAAGAAGGAGGTTTCTGATGTCATTCGTCAGGAATACCAGACTGCTAAATGGGATAAAGAAGCCGCTTGCCAAGTGAGCTTGCTTTCCGAAGAGGGAGATACGGCTTTGGTACAGGTACAACTGATCGATAAAAACGGCATCCGTTGTCTCAGCTCCAAAAAGCAGATTACGTTTGAGATTGCCGGAGATGGCAGCCTGATCTGCAATTTAGGAACTTCGACCGGTAGTCGTAAAGTACAGGCGTATAATGGTCGTGCCCTGATCCGTATCAAACGGAACGAGGGTAATAGCGTGGTTGCTGTTAAATCGGAAGGCCTGCCGACTGCATTCCTGGAATTGAAGAGTCCCAAGTAGGGGTAGGTCGTTTTTTGATTGTAAACTGGAAAAAAACGTAGAGACGTCCCGCCGTGTTTTAATTTACGGCGGGACTTTTTATCCGGGTTGCACTAAGTTAAAAGTAAGGGGTGGATTATGAACGGCTGCTTATTATAAAAAATAGGTGAGTGAATTGAATTGCTGGATGTCTGGATTATATTATATTTGCAAAAAGTAAATAAAGAACGAATGGATAATATGAAACCCCTGAACCCCATTCAGAAAACGGTTGTTGGCGTTCAGTTCCTTTTTGTGGCGTTTGGTGCGACTGTTCTCGTTCCTCTGCTGGTTGGCCTTGATCCTTCTACCGCCCTTTTTACTGCTGGTATCGGCACGTTGATCTTTCATTTGGTGACGAAAGGGAAAGTTCCTATTTTTCTGGGAAGCAGTTTCGCTTTTGTGGCGCCTATCATAAAGGCGACGGAATTGTATGGGTTGCCCGGTACGATGTCCGGCCTGGTGGCTGTGGGGACCGTCTATGGGTTGATGAGCTTGTTGGTCCGGTGGAGAGGAATCGGTTTTATCAAGCGGCTTTTTCCGCCGGTGGTGATCGGGCCGGTTATTATTCTGATCGGCCTCTCGCTGGCAGGCTCAGGTGTGAATATGGCAAAAGAGAACTGGCCGTTGGCGCTGGTAGCCCTGCTTTCCGCTATTCTCGCCTCTATGTTGGGTCGGGGAATGTTGAGATTGATCCCTATCTTCTGTGGAATCATCGTCGGATATCTGACTGCGAGTCTGTTCGGCTTGATCGACTTCAAGCCTGTGATAGAAGCTCCTTGGTTTGCATTTCCGCAATTTGTAAAGCCTTCATTGTCGTGGGAAGCGGTTATTTTTATGATTCCGGTGACGATTGCTCCGGTGATCGAACATATAGGCGATGTGTACGCAATCAACGAGGTGACGGGCAAGGATTTCGTAAAAGATCCGGGACTTCACCGCACGATGTTGGGAGACGGCCTGGCATGTATCGTCGCCGGATTGATCGGCGGTCCTCCCGTCACGACCTATTCGGAGGTGACAGGAGCTATTTCGCTGACAAAGATTACAGACCCGGCCGTTATCCGTATTGCTGCTGTAAGCGGTATCGTCTTTTCTGTGTTTGGGAAGGTCAGCGCGTTGCTTAAATCGATTCCCGCCGCCGTGTTGGGGGGCATCATGTTGCTGCTGTTCGGAACGATTGCCGCTGTCGGCATCAACAGCTTGATCCAGAATCGGACCAATCTGGGCGACACTCGCAACCTGATCATCGTCTCATTGATCCTGACTTTCGGGATTGGTGGTGCTGCCATTGAATTTGGCGGTTTCACGATGGCCGGTATCGGGCTTTCGGCTTTACTGGGAGTCTTTTTGTACCTGGTGTTGCCTAAGAGCAAGACTCTACCGTAATTTTCAATTTTCAACTCTCAATTATCAATTAATTGTTACCTTTGTGCCGCTTTTTACGTGAAGAAGCGGAAATATGTTTAATCAGTATTGGTAAAGGGGAATCTGTCTATGCAAAAATCTGACTGCATCATCGGTGTGGAGCATGTGTCTAAATTCTTTGGAGACAAGGCCGTATTGAATGATGTGAATTTGTCTGTCCGTAAGGGCGAGTTTGTAACCATTCTGGGGCCGTCCGGTTGCGGGAAGACGACATTGTTGCGTCTGATTGCCGGATTCCAGACTGCTTCTGAGGGTATAATAACCATTGCGGGAAAAGAAATTACGCAAACACCCCCTCATAAACGTCCAGTTAATACTGTATTTCAGAAATACGCTCTTTTCCCTCATCTGAATGTCTTCAATAACATCGCTTTCGGCCTGAAGCTGAAAAAACTTCCGGCTGTCGTGATCGAGAAAAAGGTGAAGCAGGCCCTCAAGATGGTAGGAATGACCGATTATGAGTACCGTGATGTGGATTCCCTTTCCGGCGGACAGCAACAACGTGTCGCGATAGCCAGAGCTATCGTGAACGAACCGGAAGTGCTCCTGCTGGACGAACCGCTGGCGGCTCTTGACCTCAAGATGCGCAAGGATATGCAGATGGAGTTGAAGGAAATGCATAAGTCTCTCGGAATCACCTTTATCTATGTTACTCACGATCAGGAAGAAGCACTCACCCTGAGCGATACGATCGTCGTGATGAGCGAAGGGAAGATCCAGCAGATCGGGACGCCTATTGACATTTATAACGAACCGATCAACTCCTTTGTCGCCGACTTTATCGGCGAAAGCAATATTCTGAACGGACTGATGATCAAAGATAAGTTGGTATCCTTTGCCGGGCATGAGTTCGAATGCGTAGACGAAGGTTTCGGCGAACGGACCCCGGTAGATGTCGTGCTCCGCCCGGAAGACATTTATATTTTCGAGCCGTCTGAAGCCGCCATGCTGACCGGGACGGTTACCTCCTCCATTTTCAAGGGCGTTCACTACGAGATGATGGTGCAGACGCCGGAAGGCTATGAGTTCATGGTACAGGACTACCATTGTTTCGATGCCGGGCAGGAAGTCGGTTTGCTGGTCAAACCATTTGATATCCATGTGATGAAAAAGGAACGTATCTGCAATACGTTCGAAGGAAAGATGGTGGATGCCACGCATGTGGAATTTTTAGGCTGTACGTTCGAATGCCGAGAGGTATCCGGCATTGACTCGGAAGCACCCGTGCAGGTCGAAGTAGATTTTGACCGCGTCATTCTAGAAGACAACGAGGAAGACGGCCGTCTGACCGGTGAAGTGAAATTTATCCTCTACAAAGGCAACCATTATCATCTGACGGTGTTTACCGACTGGGACGAAGATATCTTTGTCGATACGAATGATGTTTGGGACGATGGCGACCGGGTCGGAATCACGATCGCTCCCGAAAATATACGGATTGTTCAATCAACTAAAAAGGAAGGAAGTGATAAGTAAGATTTCAGCTTTTTTTATGCGGCGTAAGAACTGGACGATTCCTTATGCCCTGTTTTTGGCTGTCTTTGTCGTAATGCCCTTGTTGTTGATCGTATTATATGCGTTTACAGATGCCGACGGAGCGTTCACTTTTGCTAATTTCCGTAAGTTCATGGTACACCCCGAAGCGATGAATACGTTCGTCTATTCGATCGGGATTGCTATTATCACCACACTTGCCTGTCTCATCCTTGGCTATCCGGCAGCTTATATCCTGAGCCAGGAGCGTTTTAACACTTCCCGGACGATGGTCGTGCTATTCATCCTGCCGATGTGGGTGAATATCCTGATCCGTACGCTGGCTACGGTAGCATTGTTCGATTTCCTGAACCTGCCGTTGGGAGAGGGGGCGTTGGTTTTCGGTATGGTGTATAACTTTCTCCCGTTCATGATCTATCCGATTTATAATACGTTGCAAAAGATGGACCGCAGCCTGATCGAGGCGGCCCAGGACTTGGGAGCCAATCCGTTTCAGGTCTTTATGAAAACGATTCTGCCTCTTTCGATGCCCGGCGTGATGAGCGGGATCGTCATGGTTTTCATGCCGACGGTTTCCACGTTTGCCATTGCCGAATTACTGACGATGAATAACATCAAACTGTTCGGTACGACCGTGCAAGAAAATATCTATAACGGTATGTGGAATTATGGAGCGGCGCTTTCTCTTATTATGCTGTTGCTGATTGGTGTTACCATCCTCTTTACGAATGAAGAGGACAGTGCTTCGAACGAAGGGGGAGGTGTAATATGATGACGAAATGGATGGCAAAAGGGTATTTGTGGCTACTGTTGGTGCTGCTATATTCCCCGATTCTGATTATTATGATTTTCTCGTTTACCGAAGCGAAAGTCTTGGGAAACTGGACGGGATTTTCAACCAAATTGTATAGTTCGCTGTTTACAGGAGGCGTGCAGCGTTCGTTGGTGAGTGCGTTGTGGAATACGTTCGCCATTGCGATGATCGCGGCGACCGTCTCCACGCTGTTGGGTAGTATTGCGGCTATCGGTATTTTCAACCTGCGATCACGGACCCGCCAGGTAATGAATTTTGCCAATGCGATCCCGATGATGAATGCAGATATTATTACGGGCGTATCCCTTTTCCTGCTGTTCGTGAGTTTTGGCGTTTCACAGGGATTCACGACGGTCGTGCTGGCGCATATCACGTTCTGCACGCCCTATGTGGTGCTGAGTGTCATGCCGCGCCTGAAAAAGATGAACCAGAATGTCTATGAGGCGGCGCTCGATTTGGGGGCGACTCCTTTCCAGGCGTTGCGCAAGGTGATCCTGCCGGAGATTCGTCCGGGCATGATCAGCGGCTTTATACTGGCTTTTACGCTTTCGATCGATGATTTTGCCGTTACCATCTTTACGATCGGCAACGAGGGACTGGAAACCCTATCGACCTTTATTTATGCGGATGCCCGCAAAGGGGGACTGACACCGGAGTTGCGTCCGCTGTCAACTATCATTTTCGTGACGGTGCTTGTCCTTTTGATTGTGATTAATAAACGGGCGGAGAAGTCCAAAAGCTAATGGAGAAAAGCAGGAAATGAATAAACTGATTACAATAATAGCGAGTTGCCTCTTTCTTTTGACTTTCATGTCTTCATGCAATCGTACGGATGAGGAGCGCAGTCATATTCTGAAAGTCTACAATTGGGCAGACTATATCGACGAGGATGTCTTGGCCGAATTTCCCGCTTGGTACAAGGAGCAGACCGGCGAAGATATCCGGATTATCTACCAGGTGTTCGATATCAATGAGATCATGCTTACTAAGATCGAACGCGGGCATGAAGATTTCGACCTGATCTGTCCGTCCGAATATATAATCGAACGGATGTTGAAGAAAAACCTTCTTGTCCCGATAGACCGCAATTTCGGAAAGACACCGGATTATCTGGATAATGTCTCTCCCTATATCCGCGGGCAACTGAACAAGCTAAGCCAGCCGGGACGGAAAACGACCGACTATGTCGTCCCTTATATGTGGGGAACGGCTGGGATTTTGTATAACAAGCAGTTCGTGGAGGAGAAAGAGGTCGAAAGCTGGGAGTGTCTTTGGGATTCGAAGTTCAGAAACAAGATATTGATGAAAGACAGCTATCGTGACTCCTATGGTACGGCCATTATCTACGCCCATGCGAAGGAACTGGAAGATGGGACCGTGACGGTCGAGCAACTGATGAACGACAATTCTCCTGAAGCGATCGCCATAGCCGAAGAACTTCTGAAAAAGATGAAACCCAACATTGCCGGTTGGGAAGCCGATTTCGGCAAGGAAATGATGACGAAAGGCAAAGCCTGGCTCAATTTTACCTGGAGCGGCGATGCGGTCTGGGCGATGGACGAAGCGGAGGCTGTCGGGGTGGAACTGGACTATGAAGTGCCCCGAGAAGGCAGCAATATCTGGTATGACGGCTGGGCGATCCCTAAATATGCCCGTAATGTAAAGGCGGCCAGTTATTTTATTGATTATCTTTGTCGTCCGGACGTCGCTTTGCGGAATATGGATGCTATCGGTTACGTCAGTGCCATTGCGACTCCCGAAATTATGGAAGCCAAGATCGATTCGACAATCGAGAAAGTTTCCGACTTGAGTTATTTCTTCGGTCCCGGTGCGGATAGCATCCGGATCAATCCGGTACAATACCCTGACCGCAAGGTGGTAGAACGTTGTGCCATGATCCGCGATTTCGGAGATCGGACGGAACTGGTTTTGGAAATGTGGAGCCGCGTGAAAGGAGATAACTTGAATACAGGGATCGTCTTGCTGATCTTTGCCGTGTTCGGAGTGTTATTTGTCTGGCTGGTATATCGCAGGATACGTCAATATAAACAGCGGCAACGGCATCACCGGCGTCGTCGCCGCTGGTAGTAAATAGTTAGAATCAAAATTGTCGATTATCAATTGTCAATTAAAAGAAGGTCATGGAAGGCATAAAAAATTTGGTTATAGATTTTGGCGGCGTGATTATCAATCTCACCCGTAATCGGTGCATCGAGGCATTCGAGAGTTTGGGGGTCGCGAATATACGCGAGCAGATTGTCAATAACTACCAGCATAAGGATCTGTTCATGAAGATCGAGCTCGGTTCCATTACGGTAGCAGAGTTTCGCGAGGGTATCCGTCATCTGACCAGACAGCCTTTGACGGACGAACAGATAGATGCCGCCTGGATCGCCATGCTCGATGATGTTCCGGATTATAAGCTGGATCTTTTGCTCGACCTCCGCAAGCGTTACAATACGATGCTGCTCAGCAATACGAACGAGATTCATTGGGAGTGGTCGGAAAAGACCTGTTTTTCCTATAAAGGCTACCATGCTTCCGACTTTTTCAATCATATTTATCTTTCCTACCGCCTCCATCTGCTGAAACCCGATGCCGAAATTTTCGAATACGTCCTGCAAGATGCCGATATCCGTCCTGAAGAAACACTTTTCATAGATGATGCCGTTCCTAATTGCCGTACGGCGGAATCACTAGGATTCCATACCTATACGCCGCAACCTCGTGAAGACTGGTCGCATTTGTTTGGAATTATGAATCATAAATCATAAATCTCTCACATTTAATATATTGTATGATGTCCCTACGTCATACACATCGTTACCGTCCACCTTCTTGATATAGTTTACAACACGGATGGTAACGGGAAGGATGATTACTTCATAGAGGGATTTCAGAACCGCCTGTGTTCCGATCATAATGAAAAGTTCGCCTATCGGTATCAGTCCGGCGAAAGCGATCGGGAAAAAGATCATCGAATCGGCACTCTCGCCGACCAAAGTGGAGACGATGGCCCGTAAAGAGAAATTCTTTCCGGCTGAAGCAATCTTCATCTTACTCATCACGTAAGCATTCAGGAACGAACCGACAAGAAAAGCCATCAGGCTTGCTATGGCGATGCGCGGTGCCATTCCGAACACGAAGTTGAAACCTTCTTCGCCTTCCCAAAATGGGGCGGCAGGCAACATCACCGCCAATTGCGCAAATCCGATTACAAGGAAATTAGAAATGAATCCGCTCCAGATAATCAGGCGTGCCTTCTTGAATCCCCATACTTCGGCGATACAGTCATTGATGATATATGAGATCGGGAAAACGATCAATCCGGCAGTCGCTGTGATGCCGAATACCTGGATAACTTTGGTTTCTAACAGGTTTGAAGCTACCAGGCAGATATTGAACAGGATGCCTAACAGCATGAATGGTACGGTTACAGTAGATGTCTTCTGCATATTTCTTGTTTTTAACGAGGTTTATCAAGCACTCGGTGAATAATATAAAGGAACGTTTTTGGTATTCCGAGGGCAAAGATAGTGATATTTTTATTTATGCCTATTATATGTGACAGCCGAATGAGGCGATAAGCAGCCTTAAAACCGACAGAAAGAGAATCGCCATTTCTCTGTCACTCTATCACATTTTGTCTTGTATGTGTTGATATCCATGTTGTGCAAGGTGTGATACATGCCGGATTCATGTATCACGCCTGTATCACACTGTGTCACACATCCGACTGGGATTTTAGCAATATATATATATGATCTTTCTGCTAAGTATGTATCTTAATTACAAAGGATTAGTATGATATGGCTCCGAACACCCGGGTGTACCCTTTTCGGACATCCGGGTGTGGGGGGTGGTAACATCCGGGTGTAGAAAGCCGGAAGATGGGGGTGTTGCCAACCATTTCTGCTTGCTTTCCGCTCTTTTTCTGCTTGTCTTTAGTAAAAAAGTGCCTTAGGACGGTAAAATGGCTTCCGCATAAATGCATATCGGTACGTTTCCTTTCGTTTTGTGGATAGATGTCTTCCTGCCTGAATCAGAACCGGTGAGAATAGGTCAGGCCGATGCCATGACGGTAGTTGATCGGATCGTATACATTGAAGGTATGGTAGCGATAATAGAGCTGGATGCGGTTTTGGGGGTCCATCCGGTAGTCGCAGCCTGCGGAATAACGGATTTTATCGGCACGCATCTTCCCGTTGTAGCCTACGTTGTTAAAAGGCTCTACATATATGAAAGGTTCGAATCCCGAAGAGGCGATCCGGTAGGAGAGGGTGAACATGCTGCGGAGGTAGTTGGTCGGATGCAGGCCATTTTTCTTGTATGTGCTCTGAAAGCGTTCCCGGACTGCAATTTTAAATGTCCCGAACCGATGCGAACCGGAGGCGTACAGGTAATACCGGTTGCGCAGTTCCTCCGATGCCTTGTAGCGGACTAATGACATATAGCCGGCTCCCACCCGTAAGTTCGGCAAAATGCGATAATTGATTTCTCCTGTGGTAAGGAACCATCCGGCTTCCCTGAAATCGTCTCGCGGACGGATATCTTCTTCCAGGACGAAAGAGAAACGTTTGTATATTTTTCCGGACAGGCTGACTTTTAGTGCAACACCCGTACCTTCCATCGCCAGGAGCGGAGGGCAGATGGATAGGAGCAGGAAGGAAAAACAACAGATAATTACTTTCATGGCAGAATATGGCGTTTGTTATCTTGACAAAAGTATAAAAAAATGAAGTTCCTTTTACATAAATACCTGATAATTCTGGATTATAATTTCCCTGAGAGGCTGTTTGGTTTTTGTGTCCAATGATTTGAGATGGCCGGGAGGACATTTAAAGTTGCCGGTCGGGATATTTTAGTAGATGTTGGCCATGCTAACCAGTGGCTCGTACAGTTTCTCTATATCTTGGGCGTCCAGTTCGATGGTGAGCTGGTCACCGGGGAGTATGGTTTGTCCGGCGGGGGAGATGTCTTTGCGGTCGCGGTGGATATTCATGATTACGCAATGGTTGGGAAGTTCGAGCGTATCGACCTCCTTGCGGTCGAAATAGGCTCCGGCCATCACTTCCACGTCCAAAGTCAGCCGCTTCTGCTCACGGAAGGCCGGTTTGTTGATCATCTCTTCATAGAACATTACGTTGAATGGCTTTATTCCCAACAGTTCCGTGAAATAATAGGTGAGTCCTCCTACGACGATGGAAGGATAGAAAACTTCGAAATGCCCTGTGATCTCCGTAATCAGGATAATGGCTGTGATAGGAGTGCGCACGACGGCGACCAGGAAGGCGCCCATTCCGATCAGCATGACATAGCTCACACTTTCCATCCCGACGATCCCGTGTTGCACCAGGATGAGGGCATAGAGCTTACCGGTCAGTCCGCCTGTCACCAGAGTCGGGATAAAGCTCCCTCCCGGCAATCCGGAGGAGAAGGAAAAAACGGTAAATACCATGTGCAGGAACATCATCCCTGCAATCCAATAGATATTGCTGTTGCCGCCTTCCGCCTGCTGCATCAGGAACTGCTCGCCTCCGGCGGTCAGATCAGTGACCGTCAGCGAAATGATGTACGCCATGCCCAGAAGACCTAACAGCTTGATATATTCGGGTTGCCGGATGGCCGGGTACATCCGTTTGGCGTATAGCATCAGCAGTGAATAGAGTTTGCCGAAAACCGATACGATGACGGCAAACAGGATATACAGCTTGATATGCAGTCCCATCGACAGGTCGGGCACGATGGCCTGTATGCCGTGGTACGGGTTGATCGGGAAAATCGTACTGGCGATCGCTCCGGCGACGACACCGGCCAGGATCGTCGTGATAGCTGTTTTCGGAGCATCGAAGCGTTCGATCGATTCGATCACCAGCGTAGCGGCGGCAAGAGGAGCGGCAAAGGCAGCTGCCAGTCCTGCGCCTGCGCCTGCGGCAAGGAGCTGTTTGCGTTCGCCACTCAGGATATGTCCCCATTTGCTGACCAGGTCACCTATGTAGGAACCCATTTGTACGGAAGGCCCCTCGCGTCCCATCGAGAGACCGCTGCTGAGTGTCAGCACACCGCCCGCAAACTTAGCCAGCAGTTGGCGAAAGGAATGTGCATACTCGATGCGTCCATTGATAACGCCCCGTGTCTGCGAAATGCCTCCGCCTCCGATGTAAGGCCACCGTCTGGCCATCCGGGCGACGAAGCAGAGGATACCCCATAGGGCAAGGAATAAGACGATATGGTAATACCAGGGAGGCGAAGACTGGAAGAAGTTCTTCCGCATATTGAAGAATAGTTGCAGCAGATAGTGGTAAGGAACCGCCACCAATCCGGTCAGCAATCCTACGATCAGACTCACGAAATAGAGTCTGGCATCTACCAGTTTCAGCTTTACTATCCGATTAATCTTCATCTCCCCTTAAACAGGGAGCGAAGGCCGTTGGTTTAACTTTCAATTCTCAAAAGCATCGGATATATCCCAACGAATAAGTCTCGTACAGGTTATCCTTCATTCCGTGTGTATACCGGAAGGAGATTATGTTTTTCTTGATCTCGTATCTGAGGTTGTTGCGCCAATGTATGGGGCGGTCACCGTTGTTTTCGTACCCGTAGAACCCGGCCAGGTTGGTGGCGAGCGTGAAGCCTCTGTATTTACCAGTGAACCCGACTCCGTATGAGATGGCGTCGTTCTGGCGATGCACCATGTCGTTCGTCATCCAGCAATAGAACCCGGCGAGCGCCTGCATACGGATCGAGGCCTTCCCGTCGGCACTTTTCCACAGGTTACGCCCCACGTTTACGTCGAACCAGTAGGAGGCGGCATCGGTAAAACGGGCGTCGCACAGGCGGCCTCCGCTGGCTGTCTTGATGTTGGCGCTAATGGTCGCGTCTACCCATTTCTCGCTTTTCAGGACTTGGAAAAAGGAGCTGATAACGATGTCGCCGTTATATTTGATCGGGCTTTCCGTCTCCACGGCAAAGCGTTCGTCACGCGTTTCCGGTGTCATCTTATATTTTTCCTTGAAGCACCAGTTCACTTCGATTCCCGCGCGCCCCCTGAAGAAGGGCAGCAGGGCACGCCCCACGATGTCCCAGGTCTTGTCACCCGTATAATAATGGTATTCGCCCCGTACTTCCACTTCGTACCGCTCGCTCACCCGTCCGTCCCTCATTTCCGGGATCGGAAATGCGTTCGGACCGAAATAGCGCGGAGAATATATGAGCAGTTCTGTTTTGTCGCGCCAACTGTCGGCATGGCTATAAGTGGCTGAAAAGACAAATACGAATGTTATCAATAATATTCGGGATAAATATTTCATCATGGATGTATTTTTTCTTAAGGCCACAAAAGTACATATTTCATATTGATTTAGTACATTTGCCTCAAACAAATCTTTAAACCATAAAGTACCATGAGACATTTACATTTTGGGAAGCTGTTTTTTGTTGTCTTTTCCCTCTTGTTAGCCTGTACGGTTTCGGCGCGTAAACCGATTAAAACATTACTGATCACAGGACAAAACAACCATAACTGGCAGGTGAGCCATGTTGTGCTGAAACAAATCCTGGAAAATTCCGGTCGTTTTGATGTGGACTTTGCTATCTCTCCCGAACAGGGCAAGGATATGTCCGGTTTTGTGCTCGACTTTAGCCCTTACCAGTTGGTAGTACTGGACTATAACGGAGATTCGTGGCCGGAGGAGACGAACCGCCGCTTCCTGGAATATGTGCAGAACGGCGGTGGTGTTGTCATTTATCATGCAGCCGACAATGCTTTCTCCAAATGGCCGGAGTTCAATAAGATCTGTGCTTTGGGTGGTTGGGAAGGACGTAATGAGAATTCCGGCCCTTATGTGTATTGGAAGGACGGAAAACTGGTCAAGGACAGTTCGGCGGGTCCGGGTGGTTCTCATGGACGCCAGCACGAATATGTGCTGAACGGGCGTGACAAGGTGCATCCGGTTGTGAAGGGCCTGCCTTTGAAATGGCGTCATGCCAAAGATGAACTTTACGACCGTATGCGGGGACCGGGCAATATCCGGGATATTTTGTACACAGCCTATTCGGATAAGGAAACAAACGGTTCCGGTCGTGAAGAACCGCTGGTCTTTACGGTCGATTACGGGAATGCTCGCATCTTCCATACGATGCTTGGCCATGCCGGTGCTACTACGGAAGATAATATAGCAATGCAATGTACGGGCTTCCAGGTGCTTTTGCTTCGTGGCGCCGAATGGGCGGCAACCGGAAAAGTAACCCAGAAAGTCCCGAAAGATTTCCCGACGGAGACTACTTGTTCTTATCGGAAAGATTATAAGGAGAATTGACAATTATCAATTGTCAATTCTTAAAGCGGATATTCCTCGAACGCATACAATGCTGTAGACAAATATCTCTCGCCCGTATCTGGTAATAATGCTACAATCGTTTTCCCTTCGTTCTCCGGGAGCCGGGCCAGTTGCATGGCGGCATATACGGCTGCTCCGGAAGAAATGCCGACCAACAGGCCTTCCTTTTGTGCCAGTTCGCGTGATGTGCGGATGGCGTCGTCTCCTTCTACCTGGATGATTTCATCGACCACCGAGCTGTCGTAGGTTTTAGGGATAAAGCCCGCTCCGATCCCCTGTATCTTGTGCGGTCCGGGTTTACCGCCTGAGAGCACAGCCGAGTCGGTCGGTTCTACAGCTACGATTTTGACATCCGGATTGTGCGCTTTCAGTCCTTTGCCAACGCCGCTTACCGTACCGCCCGTTCCGACTCCTGCGACGAAGATATCGACTTTGCCGTCCGTATCGCGCCAGATTTCCTGTGCGGTTGTTTTAGCATGCCGGGCAGGGTTTGCCGGGTTTTCAAACTGTTGCAGGATAATGGAGCCGGGTGTTTCATCACGCAATGCTTCCGCTTTGGCGATGGCACCTTTCATCCCTTCCGTTCCGGGAGTGAGGATCAGGTTGGCTCCTAATGCTTTCAGTAGGTTACGACGTTCCAGGCTCATGGTTTCGGGCATTGTCAGTACCAATTTATAACCTTTGGCGGCCGAGACAAAAGCCAGTCCTACGCCGGTGTTCCCGCTGGTCGGCTCTATGATTGTTGCTCCCGGTTTCAGCAAGCCCTTTTCTTCCGCATCTTCGATCATTGCCAATGCAATGCGGTCTTTTACGCTACCTGCCGGGTTGAAATATTCCAGCTTTCCGATTACTTTCGCTTTCAGCCCTTTACTAGCGTTGAAGTTTGAGAACTCCAACAACGGTGTATTGCCTATGAGGTCAGTCAGTTTTTTTGCTATCATGGGTTATATTATTTATGATTTATGAATTCTCAATTGTCAGTTGAATTAATCAGTCGCTTCATTGTTTGCATTTTTGCTTCCGTTTCAAGCCATTCGCTTTCTATCTCCGAAGAAGCAAGAATGCCTCCGCCTGCATATAAAACAAATGATCTGGGCAAGATGTTCATGCAGCGCAAGTTTACATATAGGTCACTCTTCCCTTCGGGAGCCAGCCAGCCGATAAAGCCTGAATAATAGCTCCGGTCGTAGCCTTCGTTCTCCCGGATAAAACGATACGTCTCTTCTTTGGGCAGTCCGCAGACGGCAGGCGTGGGATGGAGCCGTTTCAACAGTTCACCGAGTTTTTTATTATCAGGCAGTGGAAAGCTGAAGTCACTTCTCAAATGCGACAATTCGCCGGCGCGTACCGGGATCGGAGGAGTTTCTGTCGGTTTGATACCTAATGCTTGCAGTTGTTTGCGTATGTAAAAGGCTACATATTCCTGTTCTTCCCTGTTTTTGTCGTCCCATTCTATCGGTAGTTCCCCGTTTTGGAGAGGTTGGGTGCCGGCAAGGGCGACCGTATGCCATTTTCCTTTCTCGCCGGAGAGGATGATTTCAGGCGTACATCCGAGCCATGTACCTGTTTCGGGTGTATGGCAGAGATAAACATACGAATATTTGTACCGTCTGATTGCTTTATGGAAAGCGGCGGCAGGGGAGAAGTTGGCTCTGTCTGCCGGAATCGTCTGGCAGCGCGACAGCACGAGTTTCTCGAACTGCTTTCGGCGTAGCGGTTCGATGAAGGCATTGAAACGGCGGCTGTAGTCTTCCTTCGGGTTTTCGAGGAAGGAGACAAGCGTTTCACTATGATGGAATTCCTGTTCCGCAGGCATCAAGTATGAAACTTTTGTTTCCTCATCGGGCGGAAGTTTCTGGATGTCCGGCCGGATCAGTACGATTGGGTGCTGTTTGCTTACATGGAAGGGAGCAATGACGAAACCACTCTGTTCGTCCAGTTCCTCGATATGATAAAGAATACGTGCAGAACCGGAGGTCTGCATGGCGAAACGAGGCGATTCTCCTGGTATCCGCCAGAGTGCAAAACTCCGGTTCTTTCTGATCAATGTGTCGACTACGTTACAAATCCTTAATTCGTCTGGTGTCATTTCTTTTTTAATATGCTGTTGACTACACGGATGGATGATACCAATTTATCTGTGGATGTGAATACATCGACGTTCCAAACGTGCGAAGAGCGTCCTTTGTGAATGATGGTTCCGACGGCGCGAACGGTATCTCCTTCATGGGCAGATGACATATGGTTGCCACTGACTTGCATACCGACCACGATTTCGTCTGGTTTGGCCAGGATCATCGATCCTAACCCGGCAACCGTTTCGGCCAATGCGAGTGTCGCCCCGCCATGTAGGATGCCGAATGGCTGGCGGGTACGTTCGTCTACCGGCATGGTCGCTTCTACACGGTCTTCGGATGCATATGTATATTGGATGCCGAGGTTTCCCATCAGAGCGTGTCTGGCACGCATATTCAACTGGTCGAGCGGTACTTCCGTCGGACGTATTTCAGCCAGGATTGTCCGTTCGACGGCCACGGCTACGCCTTCTTCTTCGTTGGTGAGTGTCGTCTTGTCCACACAAGCCTTCACCGAATCTTCCGCATTTCCCATCGCGATCCCGACACCGGCAAGTTGCAACATGGTCACGTCGCAAACGCCGTCGCCGATCGCGATCACTTCTTCCGGCGATACGGACAGTTTGGTCATCAGCACGCCCAAAGTGTTTCCCTTGTCGATGAACTGGGGAACGACTTCTAAGAAATAAGGTTCCGACCTGAATGCATCCAGCACACCGTCGAGGCGTTTTTTCCAATGATTCTCCAAACCGATGAGCGCTTCTTCGTCGTCACTTGCCAGCATACATTTGCAGGGCGGGAAATCGACGGCTTCGGCAAAGTTGTCGACACCGACAATCTGCATCTTGTTCAGGTTGGCTTCTTGGATGACATACTTGTTATCCGGTTTGTCCGTCAGGATGAAGTCTTTGTGATAGGTGAAGATGGCAAAGTCGTTTTTCTTTGCTTTCTTTTCGAAATAGGGGATCCATTCCGGATCGATGCGCTTCTCGAATAATAGTTCACCGGTCTGCACGTTGATGATCTGACCGCCGTTGTAAGAAAGAATGTAACCTCCGTAATGATTCAGTTCCAGCTTTTCAGCGATGGGCATGACTCCATTAGTCGGTCTTCCTGATGCCAATACGATATGTACCCCCATTTGCTGTACCTTCAGAAGGGCAGCCAGGGTACGGGGGCTGATCTCTTTCTGATTGTTGAGCAGCGTCCCGTCTACGTCGAGAACTAATAATTTATACTTCATGGCCTCTCTGTATTTTTTGTTAATGATACAAATATACGATATTTGAATTAAAAAGGGTATAAAATCGAAATAGATGCGGTAGTAGTTTCGATTTGGACTAATGGCTTTTTTACGAATATGACAATAAGAGGATCATGTCGGGGAAGGAGGTTGAACGGTGATCACCTGTCCGTTTTCCCAGATATATTCGTATAATTCCTTGTAGAAAGCATGCCGTGTTAGTGTCGGTGCGTCTCCCAAGATCATCAGTTTCATGCGGGCGCGGGTGATGGCGACGTTCATGCGGCGCAGGTCACCGAGGAAACCGATCCGGCCTTTGTCGTTGGCTCGTACGAGACTGATCATGATCACATCGCGTTCCTGTCCCTGGAAGCCGTCTACCGTGTGAGCGGTTATCAGGCGGCGGAAAGGTTTGAAGAAAGTGTCGCGCTTGATCAGTCCGCGGATATACTGAACCTGCGATTTGTAAGGTGAAATCAGACCGAAGTCGATGCTTTCATCCAATACCCGTTCTTTGCCGATCTTTTCGATATATTTCTGTAAGGTCGAAACGAGCAGTGTAGCTTCGTCTCTATTGATACGGCTCATGCTGTCGTCGAGCCGGTCTTCTTCGAAATGACAATCCGCCGTATCGAGCCAGACGACAGGCGTATCGAATTCCAAGATGCCGCGATGCTTGACTTCCGGTGCGGATTGTAGCTCGTCATGATAGAACCAACGGGAAGGAAAGCGCATGATGTCCTCGTTCATCCGGTACTGCGTTTTCAGAAGCGAGACTGTTTCGGGCTTCCGGTCGGTTATTTTTTGCATCAAGGTGTGGTCTAAGCCGCCGCGTGCCGCTTCTATACATTTGATGGTAGGAGGGAGCTGGTGATGGTCGCCCGCTAAGATGACCCGATCCGCTTTGCCGATTGCGATCCAGCAGGCTGCTTCGAGTGCTTGGGCGGCCTCGTCGATAAAGAGAGTTGTGAAGTTACGGTTGGTCAATACCCGGTTCGCCGATCCGACCAGCGTGCAGGCCACGACACGCGCCTCGTCGAACAATTCCGTGTCGATCTTCACTTCCAGTTCCGTCGCCCGGAAACGGAGACGGGAGAGACGGTTGCGTGCTGTTTCTTTTTCACCGTGGCTCTTTTTGCGGAGATTGGATTGTATCTCGCGGATCGCCTTGCGGATTCCCCATAGTTCGGCATAGTCGGGATGCGATTCGAAACGCCGTTCATAGGTGAAGGAAAGCATCTTGTCGTTTATGCGTGTCGGGTTACCGATGCGTAGGACATGAATGCCACGATCGACTAGTTTTTCGGATATCCAGTCTACGGCCGTATTGCTTTGGGCACAGACCATTACCTGATTTTCTCGGTGCAGAGTCTCATAGATCGCTTCAACCAAAGTGGTCGTTTTGCCTGTTCCGGGAGGACCGTGCACGATTGACACATCCTTTGCCGCCAATACATGGTTGACCGCCTCTTCCTGCGACAGGTTCAGCCAGGGAAAGCGCATAGGAAAAAATGTGCGCCGGCCGACGGGCGTTTTGCCTAACAGGACGTCCCGTAGGTAAGCTAACCGGTTTCCTTTCGCTTGGATAACGGTGGACAGGGCGTTGAACATTGTCTTGTAGCTGGTCTCGTCGAAATAAAGTTGGACGCCGATTTCACCAGCCTTCTGTATATCCGTAAGTGCGTTAGGAGAGGGCAGTACTACGACCATTCGGTCGTCTTGTACGTAACTGATGACGGTCGAGAAGTTCAGGTATTCGGGGTTTCCGCTTCCGTTTGTCGTGAAGAAGCAGACCGGACGGCCATATTCGAAATTGTGTTCGGTCTCTTTATCCTCCAGCCGTTCGATTTCTACGACGAGCTGGTTCAAGGAATTATAGTAACTCTTTCCTGGTACGACAGGATACCAGCACAGTCCTTGTTGGATGCGGCGGTGTATTCCGGTCCGTTCGATTTGTTGGCGGTACATCTCTTTTTCATATTCGAATTCTTTCTGCAGAAGATCGTACTGATGTTGCAGGTCTGCGGTCGGAGTCTTGAATTGAGTTGTCATCATTCTTTGTTTAATCGGGCGCAAACTTACATAAAAAAACGCAATCGGATAGGGGTTTTTCTCCTTTCCGATGTCATTAAATCAAATGGATGGTTATCTTTGTTTGTTAATTGGAAGGGTTAAAATAACTGAGTATGAAAAATAAAGTCCTATATGCGATAGTGTCTTTGTTGGTTCTGACAGGATGCGGATCGATGAAGAATATGAGTCGGGAAGACCGGGCTGGCGTAGGGGCCCAGATAGGCGCTTTTGTCGGATGGCTTTTCGGCGGAGCGGTCGGAAATTCCATAGACGATGATATCGGAGGTGACATAGGGGCGTTTGTCGGGACGGCGGTCGGAGGAATCGCCGGTGCGCAGATCGCTGCAAATACAGGCGACGAGATAAGAGTGGAGAAGAGGAATTCGGGGAATTATACACCGTCTTCGCATGTTCTCCTTCCCGATTTGCAGATCGAAGATATCTTATTGGAAGAGGACAGTGTCACCCGCGACGATAAGATCAATGCAGGTGAGACCTGCCGTATCTCCCTCGTGATTGTGAACAACAGCTTTCAGGATGCTTTGGACGTGGAACCGATAGTGAAAGTTGAGAAGGGCAGGTATTTGAAACTGTCCGAACCTGTCAAGATAGCCAAAATCACCCGTGATGACCGTATCATCTATAATGTCATGGTGCAGGCCTCCCCGAAGTTGCGTACAGGTGAAGCTGTGTTCAGCGTCCGTCTGAAAGAAGGGCGTGGCAACGGCACGGAAGAGGAAACCTTTACGGTTAAAACTGTCGGTGGTGACAAATGAGATCTTATCTGATGAGAGAATAAAACAGCCATACTGAAAGGAGGACGAATAAGACAAATATGGCTAAAAGTAATTTTATTTTGGATAGATGGTTGGCATCTGCTTTTTCTTTCTCTATAGTCTTTTTTCGAATTTCTTTCATTTCTTCAACGGATGTATCGGGTAGTTTGGTACTGCTCCCGATTTTCATGAGCCTGTTTCGGGTTTCCTTTAGGCGTTCTTTGCTTAATTTCCGGAGCTCGCGGTTTTCTTTGTCCCGTTGTAACATATCATTTATGCAGCCTAAAGTTCCCATAATTTATTAATTATTTATTAGATGAAACAAATGTACATTTTTCTGTCGGGTATTCCTTTATTTAATAAAGAAATAGTTCAAATTATCTATGTTCCGCAATCGAAATACCTATGTTTTGAAAAGGATGTCTTATCTTTGCAATCATAAAGTCAAAGAAGTCTATATTCATGGATAAAACAACTCAAACACAAATCATCAAACTAATACATCAGGAAGTGATTCCCGCTATCGGTTGTACGGAACCGGTTGCGGTCGCATTGGCTGCCGCTAAGGCTGCCGAGGTTTTAGGCTGTAAACCGGAGAAAACGGAAGTATTTCTGAGCGCCAACATCCTGAAGAATGCGATGGGTGTCGGAATTCCTGGAACCGGAATGGTCGGGTTGCCTATAGCGGTTGCTTTGGGTACGTTGATCGGCAAGTCTGCTTATGGTCTTGAAGTATTGCGTGACCTGACACCTGAAGCGCTTGCTGAAGGAAAGCAGGTGATCGAAGATAAACGGATTCATATCGCTTTAAAGGATAATGTCGACAAGCTCTATATCGAAGTGATTTGTTCAGCCGGAGATGAAACTTCGCGGGTGATAATCTGCCATGAACATACGAATGTCGTGTATGTGGAGAAGAATGGTGTGGTATTGACAGACCGGAGGAAAGAAGGTGTTTCCTGTGATGCTTCGGGCGATGAAGACGAATTGAGACTCTCTTTCTCTACTGTGTATGAATTTGCGATGGAAATGCCGCTCGATGAGATCCGCTTTATCCTGGAAACTGCCGATCTGAACCGGAAAGCAGCCGAGGCTTCACTGAAGGGAAATTTCGGACATACGGTCAGCAAGACCGTTTCCGGTGTATACGGACGTAAATATATGGGAGACTCTGCCTATACCCATATGCTGGCAATGACGGCTGCTGCCTGTGATGCCCGCATGGATGGCGCCATGATCCCGGTGATGAGTAACTCCGGTAGTGGAAACCAGGGGATTGCAGCGACACTTCCCGTCCTTTCTTTTGCCGAAGACATCGAATGTTCGGAAGAACAGTTAATCCGTGCCCTGATGTTAAGTCATCTGATGGTCATCTATATCAAGCAAAGCCTGGGACGCTTGTCCGCCCTTTGCGGTTGTGTGGTGGCCGCCACGGGAGCCAGTTGCGGCATTACCTATCTGATGGGAGGCGATAAAGTGCAGATTTCCTATGCAATCAAGAATATGATCGGCAATATTACCGGTATGATATGCGATGGGGCGAAGCCCAGTTGTGCCATGAAAGTTTCCAGCGGTGTTTCGACTGCTATGCTGTCTGCGTTGATGGCAATGGAAAACAAGGTGGTGACTCCGGTCGAGGGCATTATTGATGAGAATGTCGACAAGTCGATCATTAACCTGACTTCTATCGGTTCCAAAGGAATGGAAGCCACCGATAAGCTGGTATTGGATATTATGACCGGAAAATCCTGCTAACGGTAAGAATATGTTGACCGATATTCGTCTGTTGAGCCATCAATTGGCAAAGCCTCGGTTTAGGAGTCCGAAGGAATTGGTTGCCTGGATGGGAGCTGTCCAAGCACAGGAATATACGATGGCGAAATGGGCGGTCGGGACTCGCTTGAAGTCTTCTTCGTTGCGGGTGGTGGACGATGCGCTTGCAAAGGGAGAAATCCTGCGTACCCATATATTACGACCGACCTGGCATTTCATCGTAGCAGAGGATATCCGCTGGATGTTGCAATTGTCGGGAGGTCGTATACGGACAGCCTTCGATTCTTATGCAAGAAGCCGGAAGATGGAGATAACCGAAAGCTTCTATACGAAAGGTTGTAGATTGCTGGAACAATTGTTGGGTGGAAACAAGAGTTTGACAAAACAGGAGTTGATGGATGGGTTCGGTCGGGCAGGGGTCGAGACAGACAATCACTTGATACATTATTTTCTGGTCCGTGCTGAAACGGATGGCCTTGTGTGCAGTGGGGTAGATAAAAACAAGAAGCCGACCTATGCTCTGTTGGAAGAACGTGTGCCTCCGATGAAAGAACTCAGCCGCGAAGAGGCGCTCGCCCGATTGGCTACCCTATATTTTCAAAGCCATTCCCCGGCTACATTGTCTGATTTTGTCTGGTGGTCCGGCTTGGCGGCAACCGAGGCTCGACATGCGGTTGCGTTGATCGAAACCGATCTGCTAACCGAAAAGTTTGATTCGGAAACTTTTTACCTGCATGTTACCTGTGACTTGAAGGCCTGTTGCCGGAAAGTGTTGCATCTGTTACCCTCGTATGATGAATATCTGATCAGCTATAAAGACCGGACGACCGTTATGCTACGCGAACATCATCATAAGGCATTCAATACTTTCGGTATCTTTTACCCCGTGATCCTGTATGAGGGCCGGATCGTTGGCAATTGGAAAAAAGATTCGAAGAAAAAAGCTCTTACTGTCGAAACTTCTTTGTTCGATGAATCTCTCGATCTCCCGGAAGATTTGCTGAAAAAGGCAGTCGATTATTATTGCTCTTTCCACGCTCAAAAGTCGGGATTCCACACTTGATTGTGGAATTTTTACACACTTTCCCCAATCCACTCCACACTTCCCCAATTTCTTTTGTATTATATGTATTATTTTTATTGGTTTGTATATCAGTGGTTTGTTTTAAAATATATCTTTATTTCTATTTCTGGCACGTCCTTTGCTATTTATTTGTCAGAATTAGATATTATCCTTCCCGAGATATTGTTTTCTGATTAGATATTTGATTAGAAAAAGCTTATCGATTTTAAATCCGCTTCGCCTGTGAAGGTAAAGCGGATTTTTTAATTTAGAACCATTTGATCTTTCTGAAAATGAAAAATGATAAAGCTGATAGTGTGATGGAGATCATGACGATGATGGCAAAGCCATGCGGCATATTTTCTCCGTAGATCGGGACGTTCATACCGTAGAAGCTGGCGATGAGGGTGGGAACCATCAGGATTATGGAGATAGAGGTCATGCGCTTCATGATGGTGTTCACGTTGTTGGAAATGATGGAGGCGAATGCGTCCATTGTACCGGTCAGGATATCGCTATAGATATTGACCGTGAGGTGCGCCTGTTTCAATTCTGTTTCCACATCTTCCACCAGTTCGTTGTCCATATAGACCGGTTCTTGGAAGATGCTTTGCAGTTTGGTGAGCATCACTTCATTACCACGGATGGATGTGTTGAAGTAAACCATGCTCTTTTCCAGCTTCATCAGACGAAGCAAGTCTTCATTACGGATACTTTTTTCCAGCGCCTTTTCGGCATGCGCCACCTCGTTGTTGATTTGTTTCAGGTATTTCAGGAACCATACGGCGGACGAATGGATTAGACGCAGAATCAGGTCATATTTGTGACGTACGACGACCTCTTTGCGGCGGGTGTATCGGATAAAGTCCGGTATCAGTTCCGTCTTGTAGTAGCAAACAGATATGATGATTTCATTGTTCGTCATAATCCCCAGAGGGATGGTCGTGAAAGGGATTCCTTGTTCCTGGCTCTGTACCGGGATTCGAATGATGGTCAATAGCCAATTCCCTTCATATTCGATACGCGGGCGTTCGTCTGTATCGGCAATGTCGCTTAAGAAAGATTCGGGAACATTGAATTGGTTTGTCAGGTAATGGATATCTTCCGGTGTAGGGCATTCTACATTGACCCAGCTGTTTGGAAGCCACTGTTCTTTTTCCACAAAGCCGGCTTCACAATAAAGAAAAGTTCTCATTATTGCCTCCTTTCGTTTTTGTCAACGTACAGAGGCCTTGCTGTTTACCCCTGCGCGTTATTTGTTACTTACTGTTTTTATTTCTCGCGGAATACTGTCGTCCATAATTTATCATTACTTTTTACGGCTGCAAAGATAGAAAAATCTGGTAATAAATGTATATCGGAGGCGGATTTTTGTCAAGTCCGTGAGGCTGCATATTTGCGATAACGGTAATAGGCAATGCCGGCTAAGTCTGCTAGAAACCAACCGATAGGAATAGACCACCAAATACCGGTGACCCCAATAGAGGGAATGGATGCCAGCCAATAAGAAAGGACGACACGTGTACCTAAAGATAGAATGGTAAGCACGACAGACATTCCCGGCATACGGATGGCCCGGTAATAACCATAAAGGAGGAACAAGATTCCGATGCCTAAATAAAAAGCTCCTTCGATACGCAGGTATTCTGTTCCGATGCGAAGTATCTCAGCCTCATCCGGACGGACGAAAATAAGCATCAACGGCTTGGCAAAAAAGAAAACTAACAGCGAGATGATAAGGGAAAAGACGATCGTTATAAGAAATGCGCTACGTACTCCCCGGCGGATGCGATCCCCTTTCCGCGCTCCGAAATTCTGGGCAATGAAGGTGGAAAAAGCATTCCCGAACTCCTGAACGGGCATATAGGCGAAAGAGTCGATCTTGACTGCTGCGGCGAATGCGGCCATGACAACCGTACCAAAACTATTTACCAACCCTTGCACCATCAATATTCCGAAGTTCATCACAGATTGTTGGACGCAAGTCAGTGTGGAGAAAGAAGTGATTTCTCTCAGGCTGGAACGGTCGAAGCGCATATCTTCCCGGTGTAATCGTAGCTCGGGGCGGATTTTATAGGTATACAGCAAGATACCGGATGCCGCCGTTCCCTGTGCGATAACCGTTGCGACTGCCGCTCCTTCGATGCCTTGATCCAAGACGAGAATAAGAAACAAATCAAGCCCGATATTCAGAACGACTGACACGGCCAAAAACCATAATGGTGTCACGGAATCGCCTACGGCCCGAAGCAACGCTGCATAAAAGTTATACAGGAAAGTAAAGACTATTCCCCAGAAAATGATCCATAGATAGTTACGCATCAACGGATAAATATCATAGGGAACTTGTAACCATCGTAAAATCGGATCGAGCCATAGGAACACGGCAACATTCAGCAAGATGGTTACCGTGCCGATCAGCAGGAGAGAAACGTAGATGCTACGTCGCAGAGCGGACAGGTCGCCGGCTCCGTATTGCAGTGAGAAAACCGTGCCGCTTCCCATTGACAACCCTAGCAGGATAGAAATCAGGAAAACCATCAAGGTATAGGCGGAACCAACCGCTGCCAACGCATTTGCGCCGATACACTGTCCCACGATCAGCGTATCGGCTATGTTATAGCATTGTTGTAAAAGCGATCCTGCCAGCATCGGCAATGTGAATTGTAGCAGGGTGGTGGTTATACCTCCTTGTGTAAGGTCTCCTTTCCGTAACATTGTCAGCTCTTTTTATCCGTATAATTTTGTATGAATCTGCAAAAATACGAATTAATCGGATAATCGTTCCTTCGGATCTCCGTAACCTGTCGGAGTGGCGCTGAGCTTTTGTTTTTGGGTAGAATGAACCGCTAATCGAGCATCAAGCTCATATAGGCTTCCCGGCTCTGATAGTCGAGCAACAGGCGGGTGAGCGATTGGGTGTCCATTTCTTTCAGTTCGCCGATGTTGAGAACAGAATTTTCGTGGGTGGAAGCCCAGTGATGGATGAGGCGGTCACGGTCCAGGACACGTGCCATGCCTAAGGGAAAAGTCCCCGGTCCGGTGAAGGGGGTGCGGTAGACGGCCTTTTCCACCTTGTTCTGTGTTGTTGCCTCCTGTAAGAGTAGTTTTTTGATATGGTCGTTGTCATACATCAATTCTTTGACATAGATATGGTCGCCGGCAGGATAGAAAAAGATCATTCCGATCGGTTCGTCCTGAATGTTCAAGGCGGTCAGCATCTGTCCGCCGGACATTTGCAAATCGCGCAGGATAGTAACGAAATCGTCATAATCGTGCAGCACATAGCAAGTGCGTTCCCGCTGCTTCTTATTGAAAAACTTGTAGAGGGACTCCATCGAAGGGACTTCGGGCGGGACAACCAGAACACCCTGTTCCCAAGCTGTTTCAAAAGGACGGATATACGTCTCTTCCGAATAGTCGAAAGCTTCCGTATACCCTAAATCACGGTAATAGTCGAACAGCCACGGATCAGCCGGGATGATGACCGTCAGGGCCACTTTCCGGCTTTCCATCACTTTGAAGGCATCCTGAATCAGTTGGCGCATGAGTCCCTGCCCGCGTTCGGAAGGAAGGGTACAGGCGGCATATATATAGTTTACGGATATCTCCGTCCCATAGTAGGTCATGACATACGGAAGCATTTGAAGGGCGGAAACGATCTTTCCGTCTTTCTTTATGAACAGGGCGTTCTCTTTTTTGTAAACCCGGTCGAAGAACAGTTTGATAAATTCTTCGCTGTCGTCGAAAGAAGTACGCCACAGGTCGATCAATTGAGGCTTGTTGTTATCCATCGTTCAATATTATTTTGCAGGTTTCTTTATTGCTGCGGATTTTTCTAATAGGATGACCGGGTTATACGAAAGTTTAGCCTGGCGCAAACCGGGAATACCCAAGTCTTCCTCCCGGTTCACATATGTGTATTTCTCCGGAAGGTGGGAGGCGAATTCTTTGTTGATAACAGCATAAGCCCCTTCATAGTTCACATTCGCCTTTTCGACATGGACGCCGAAAGTATCGTGGTTGATCGGGGCGCCGAAGGTGAAAGCGACAATCTGATGGTCTACGCAAATGGCTCCTCCAATAAGTCCTAATTCATCGTAATGATTCAAGGCGTAGATTATGGAACGGCGTTCGTCGTTCAGATCCTCCTCGTCATTATCTTCCCGGTTGGCCTTGTACCATTTGCATTCGAGCTGGAGGCATTCGGGAACCAGTTCCGGTGTGATAGGGATATATTTGTAGGAATACTTCTTATTGAAGTTGTTGATATGATTGCGTTTTGCCTGGTATTTTTTCCCTTTCAGGGTTGCCAAGTCTTCACGCAAATAGATGTAATCGAAATAATCTCGTTCGGGTATATAGAAAAATCCTCCGGGGATTGCTTTTTCGAGTTCTTCTTTGGCATCGGGCGTTACGCCTAACATACAGAGCGGATGGCCTTGTTCGAGCGAGTCGGCTTCCAACAGGTCGATTGCTTGTTTCAGGTTGCCTTGACCTGTAGGCGTCATATAAGCGACCCTCGTTTTATTTTCGATCCAGAAGCGGATCAGCAGACAGCCCTCAACAATGGCGAACTCGCTATCGTAGAGGAATCGCCAACTACAAATGTTGGCAAATGAATAATCGCAATTCTTGTAATTACTCGGTATCGTAAAGGATGTTATAATATCTCTATCTTCGATTCCGATCGGTTTAAACGGTATCTTCATCTTTTTCTTTTTTGATGTGCAAATATAAAACTAATAAATATCAGTGAATGTTTAGAATGGAAATAATAATGGCAATATGAAGATCATGACGATTCCCATAATGATTTGCAAGGGCATGCCGACTTTGACATAATCCATGAATGTGTACTTGCCCGCCGACATGACCAGAGCGTTCGGAGGAGTCGAGAAGGGAGAGGCGAAGCACATGCTCGCACCTACCGTTACGGCCAGCAGGAACGGGTAGGGGCTGACCCCGATTGCCAAGGCCGATTGCAACGCGATGGGAGCTACCAGTACCGCTGTTGCCGTATTACTGATGAACATGGTGAGTAGAGAAGTCGTGAAATAGATTCCCGCCATAAGGACAAGTGGCCCGTAATCACCCAATCCGCTTACCAGTTTTTCCGATATCAGGTTGGAGGCTCCTGTCTTTTCGAGGGCAAGCGACATCGGGAGCATGGCGGCTATCAGTACGATGCTTTCCCAGTTGATCGTCTTGTAGGCGTCTTCTACATTACGGAAGCAGCCTGTCAGTACCATCAAGATCGCTGCGATTAGGACGGCTGCGACCGGAGGAATCGGAATGAAATCGAATACCATTGCCGCGATCATGCAGATCATGATCAGGGCGGCGACAGGTGCTTTGTAGTCCAGCGTGACTTTGGATGCTTCTTCGACAGGTTGTCCGAGGACTACCCATTGAGACTGCTTATGGCTCATGCGGGCGATGCTATCCCATGTGCCCTGTATTAGGAGGATGTCGCCGGAGTGCATCTTTACCTCTTTTATGTCAGACAGGATATATTCGTTTTTCCGTTGTATGCCTAATATGTTGACTCCATATTTATCCCTGAAACCGGAATCTTTGACCGCTTTATTGATCAATTTGGAATCCGGCATCAACAAGACTTCGGCGATACCGATCTCCTGCACACTCAGTTTTTCGTTGGACGGTCCGCCGGCGAACTCGGTGACTCTCGATTCTGTGAGCGACAGTCTGTTTTCACGGGCAAACAGTTCGATCTTGTCGAATGCTCCGAAGACATATAAGATATCGTTTTCTTTCAGTTCTGTGTCCGGACCGGCCAATTTTTGATCCACGGTCTTCATGAAGCGGCCCTGTGACGGCGATTTTCTTCGTATTTCGAGGATCGTCAGATTGTATGTTTGTGTGATATTGAGTTTCTGTAATGTCTTATTGCAAACCAGGGAACCGGAGGTGACTCTCAAGCGGTAGAGATTGTCGGAGAGTTGGTATTTCTGTGCCAGTTCTTTTGGAGTGCGGCCGCCGGAAGTCTCTTTTTTATTGTTGTCGTCTTTTTTTGCTAGGAATATTTTACTGAGCGGGATCAGGATAATGATCCCAGTCAGCACGCAGACCAATCCGACCGGAGTGAAAGAGAAGAACGAGAGGTTGTCGAACCCGGCGTTCTTCAAAGCTTCCTGCACGACGAGGTTGGGAGGCGTACCGATCAGGGTCGCCATTCCTCCCATGCTGCTTGCGAAAGCGAGAGGCATCAGGAAGCGGCTGGGGTTTATGTTGGCATTCATCGCCATACTGACCACGATGGGTAACATCAGGGCCACAGTTCCGGTGTTGCTGACAAAGGCTCCTATGAAGGCTGTCACAACCATAATTAGAATGAATAATTTCAATTCGCTTTTTCCTGCCAACTGGAGTATTTTGCTGCTGATCATCTTGGCCAGGCCAGTTTTAAAGATGGCTCCCCCGACCACGAACAAGCCGACCATCATGATTACGATCGGATTTGAAAAACCGGATAATGCTTCTTCAGGAGTTAAAATCTTACAGATCATGAGGAGTACGAGTGCGCAGAGTGCGACGAGGTCCGAGCGTATCTTCCCGTTCACGAAAAACAAGGCGGAGAGCGCTAAAATGACGAGAGTTGTTATCATAAAATGTTATTAATAGGGTTTTAACTTAATCTAAAAAGACTTGTATGTATTAAACTAATAACTATCTTTAAATGTTCGAAGTGAAATGATTTTTATTCTAAAGTGAGAAGGAAATGAATACAGATAAAATATTACCGATCGACCTCTATCATGCCGTGTCGACTGCGAATTTGACATTGGAAAGTACTTTAAAGATCATTCACGTTGAAGTCGGGCAGGATCATGAACTGTTGCCTTTGGAACCGGGAACTCTTGCTGTGATCTGCCGGGGAGGAAAGTTCGAATGCAAAGCACTTGGAAAAGAAATCTCCATAGTTGCCGGACAGGTGTTCCTGGCGTCTGTGGAAGATGTGAGTGACATATCCCGTTTTTCGGAGACAGGTTTTGAAGGGATCGTGATCTATGCCGGTAGTGATCTGCTGATCAATCGGCAACGTCTGATGTTCCGGACGATTACACCAGACGAACTGGAGGAGTCCGGGCTTTATATCCGGCTGATGCAGTCACAAATCGAGCGAATGAGCGATGTCCGTGTCAAAGTGGTGGAATCGCTTTTGCGTGCCCTTATTTTCTTCCTCCAGCAGGGAGGACATCTGGCGGACGACCGGGATAGCGAGGTTCCGCCTTTCTTCCACAATTTCGCCTTGCTGATTAGTCGTTATCATCATTATCCGGTTTATTATTTTGCCGAGAAGTTGGGAATGACTTCGACGGAACTGAATAACAAATGCAAATCGCATTCCGGTATTTCGGCTGCGGAATGGATCAGCCAGTATGTATTGCTTGAGGCGAAAGACTTACTGATTAAAACTCGACTGAGACCTTCCCGCATTGCCATGATGCTTAACTTCTCTAATTATGATACTTTTGCGCGTTGGTTCAGGCGGCATACGGGAGAGTTGCCAGGGAACTGGAGGTAATGGAATTTGAAAATTGAGAATTGAAAATTAAGATACCATGAAATGGACATTTGAGAATGCGAAAATAAAGGGGCGGATCGTCTTGACCGATTCGCTCCATGAAGACCCGGATCTTCTGAAAGACAAAACGCTGTATAAATTTATATGGGTGGATTCCGGCGAAGTGAAGTTGGATATCGATCATCAGCATGTTGTTTTGAAGAAGGGACAACTCGTTCCGCTTTCCCATTTGCATCATTTGGAGTTTCTGCGCATCGAAGGCAAATGCTATGCTTTGATGTTCAACGGCAATTTCTACTGTATACATGGCAACGACCATGAGGTGTCGTGCAACGGGTTGCTGTTTCACGGTTCATCGCATGTGCTGACTTTTGTCCTTTCGGAAGATGAACGGCGGAAGATCGACACGCTGACGAGGATCATGCAAGAGGAGTTTCTCAGTACCGATCACCTGCAAGACGAGATGCTCCGGGTACTGTTGAAACGGTTTATCATATTATGTACGCGAATAGCGGAAGACCGGCAGGGAGCTGTTCGGGAGAACAGCCTTCAGTTCGAGACGATCCGCAAATTCTATGTCTTGGTCGATACCTATTTTAAGGAGAAAAAACAGGTGCAGGAATATGCGGACATGCTGAACAAATCCCCGAAGACACTGGCAAATATCCTTTCCGCCTATCAGCAGCCTTCCGCCATCCGTATCATCCATAACCGCATTCAGGCTGAAGCCCGGCGTTTACTGCTTTATACGGCTAAAAGCTCTAAAGAGATCGCTTTGATGCTAGGGTTCGAAGACCAGGCTGCGTTCAGCCGTTTCTTTAAGAACGCAGCCGGACTAAGCGCGACCGAATATCGCCACCAATATAAAAAATGATAATAGTGGCGATGACGGGCTGGTCGCTTGTCCGGGTTGTAGTATCCGCTTATTGCCGGTATTTGCAACAACCCGGCAGTTGGTCGTAGACGGCTTGATCCGCTTTATAAGTATCCGTGTCGTGCCCCGCTTTGGCAATAGCTTTGCTAATAGCGTCCACAGATGTTTTGGACGGATCGTACTGTAGATGTATCATCTGTTTTTCCTTATCCCAATGAGCCGATGAAACGCCGTTTACACTTTTGGCTGCTGTTTCGATGCGTTGTTTACACATGTCGCAGGAACCTTTTACCCCGAACATGGCATGCTCGCCTGCCGGTTCCGGTTGTGCTGCGGATATACCGTGCGCGGCATGCCCTTCGTGACCGCTCATCGTATGCCCTGCATGGCCGCTCATCGGTTGTGCTTCGCCGTCATTGTTCATCATCGACTGTTTCCCTTCGAGTTGGGCGCTGGCGTCTATCGAGAATACGCCGTTGGTTACGACCTCTTCTCCTTCGGACAATCCTTTCAGGATGACGTAGGCATTACCGAGGGACGGTCCCAATTCGACTTCGCGCATCAGGAAAGTAGGGGTAGGCGCGTCAGGCTGCCTGACATAGACGATAGAACGTTTTCCGGTCCAGAGAACGGCAGTCTGCGGCACGACGATCCGGTCCTTATAGCCTTGAAGGGGGGCATTGACCTCGGCGGTCGCATACATTTCCGGTTTTAGCTCCATCCGGCTGTTGGCTACTTCCACACGGACACGTGCCGTACGGGTGGACGGGTTGATGATCGGATCGATAAAAGCGATTCGTCCCATATATGTCTTACCGGGAAGGGCCTGCAAAGTAAAATGAACCTGGTCGCCTCTATTCAGGAAAGGAAGGTCCACTTCGAAAGCATCGAACATCGCCCATACGTTTGACAGGTTAGCGATGTCGAACAGTACGGCTCCCGAAGCAACATAATCACCTTGGCTTACCCGTTTAGTCATCACGATCCCGCTTACGTTCGCTTTGATCTCGACGAGCGGGGAAACGGTTCCCGACTGTTCGATCGCTCCTATTTGGGCATCCGTCATTTTCCAGAGACGGAGTTTTTCGCGAGCCGCCTGGATAAGAGCGGGCTGCTGCATCTTGATGGCTTCTAAAAGTTCCTGTTGGGCGGTGAACAGTTCGGGTGAATAAAGGATGGCAAGTGTTTGTCCGGCTCGTACACTCTCACCGGTAAAATTGATGTTGAGTTGTTCGATACGTCCGCCTACGTGCGCTGTCTGTGACTGTAAGCTTTGTTCGTTCGGGGCGATCTTGCCGTACAGGCGGACTGTCTTGACTGGGTTTTCCCTGCTGACCTTTGAAGTCTGCACGTCTGCCAGGGCGGCCGCCTCTTCCGATAACTGGATTGCTTTCGGGTCGGAGTTCTCTCCTCCGCCGCTTCCTTTACGGACCGGGATCAAGTCCATCGCGCAGATCGGGCATTTGCCGGGTTTATCCTGGCGTATCTGGGGGTGCATGGAGCAGGTCCAGACGCCCGTCTCGTCCTGCACGAGGTCGTGACTGTGTCCTTCGTGCATCTCATGCCCCTCATGGGTAGCCGGAGCGGGGCTTTCGGACGGGCTGAACAACAACCAGCCGACTAATAAGCCGGCACAGGCTACTATTATATATTGAACCGGTTTGCTTTTTATTATTTCATTTATCTTTTTCATCTTGTTATTCATTTACGGAGGTTGATACTAATTTCTCTAAGCCGGCGATCAGCGTGTTGTATCCGGCAACCGCTTCGCTCTTTTTAAGGCTGTAATCCAGTAACTGGCGTTCCAGTTGGATGATGTCCGTGAGGGAAGTCGTCCCTGCCGAAAATTCGCGGATCATCAACTGGTAGGTCGACCGGGACAAGTCCTGCTGCTTTGTGTACAGGTCTATTTTGCGCGAGGCATCGGCCAGTTGTTGCTTTAAGGCGATATATTCGGCATGTAGCTGGTTGAGCGTGTCTTCGTACTTCAGCTCGCTTGCCTCACGGTAATGCCGGCTCTCCCGCTGCTGGGCGTTATATTTCCGGCGGAAGATCGGGATGCTGATCTTAATCATCGGCATGACCATATCCATGCCGTTCATATTGCTCATCCCTGACATCCGGGCCATCTCTTCTGAATTCTTAGCCATGATGGAATATTGCAGTCCGATGCCGAACATGGGAAGGCTCATCTTCTTGTCCATCTCCGCCTTTGCCTTATACGCGTTTGCCTCCGCTTCGAGCATGGAGAGCATCGGGTTGGAGAGGATGATGCTGTCCAGGACCGCATTGTCTTCTATGGAAAACAGTTTTTGTGCCAGCGAATCGGAAGTTTGTACCGGCAGATCCTGGTCCCGGTTCAGCAGGCTGTTGAACCGGGCTTCGGCTGCTTTCCTGTTCGATCGGAGAGCTTCGAGGTTGTTTTCCAGTTCGGCCATTTCGATCTGGATGCGAAGTACGTCGGACATGCTGCCGGATGAACCGCTCCCCATCGTACCACCTCCCATCGAACCGCCCATACCAGACATCGTTGTATTTCCGCCCGGTGTCGCAGAGGCCGTGGAAGGAGAGGTCCCCATGTTTTCCATACCGCCCATACTGTTGTTTGCCGGTGTCTGGGGAACGGGAGAGGTGACCGGAGGCGCAACGGAAGGTGTCGGCCTGCCCGGAACGGACGACGCTGTATAGCGGCTCAGCGCCAGTTGTTCCAATTGCTTTAACAGTTCGAGGTTCGCTGCCGTGTTCTTATACTGCTCATTCAGATTGTTCAGTTGATACCACTGGCTTTTGACTTCGTAGAACAGGTTGTTGCGGGTTTCCCTGAATTGTTCGTAAGCCATGCGTGCCATCTCGGTCGCTTCGTTGCGGGCTGCTTTGCGGGTTCCGAACCAGGGGAACATCTGCATCAGGGTGAAGTCGGCTACCTGTTTGCCGGATAGCTGCTCCATCGGTTTGAAGAAGAAGCCCATTTCGAGTTCGGGATCGGAGAAAGCTCCCGCCTGCGGTATCTTTTCCAAGGATGCTTTGTAAAGGGCAAAGCTGGAATTTACCGACGGATTGTTCCGGGCGGCCGTTTCCAGGTAATGGGAAAGGCTGTCGGTCGTTTGTGCCTGTGACGGGAGATACCAAAGTGCCGATAGCAGGATGGCGGCCCAACGTAAGATGGCTATATGCTTTTTTATTCTCATTCTATTAATACTTTATTTATATATAAGAAAGTTTCAACTTTTTTCTCGGCGTGAAAATTTATTTTCATGCAATGGAAAATTTATTTTCATGCTGAGGAAAATTTATTTTCCCGGTGAGGAATTTTCTGCTGCGTTGCGGGCCTTTTCCTCTTTCTTCAGCAGCCCTTCCCGCCACCAGCATTGGAATACGGGGACGACAAACATGGTCATCGACTGGATCAGCATGCCGCCGAAAGTCGGGATTGCCATCGGAACCATAATATCGGCTCCCTTTCTGGTCGAGGTGAGGACGGGGAGCAGGGCGATCAGGGTGGTCGCGGTTGTCATGGCTGCGGGACGTACACGTTTGAGTCCTGCTGTCACGACGGCTTCACGTATGGCGTGCCTGGTCTGCGGGTCCTTTTCCAGGAAGACGTGATGGATGTAAGTTCCCATCAGCACACCGTCGTCTGTCGCCACTCCGAAAAGGGCGATGAAGCCGACCCATACGGCTACGCTCAGGTTAATGGTATGCATCTGGAACAGGTCCCGCATATTGACTCCCGCCAGCGAAAAGTTCATGAACCAGTCCTGACCGTACAGCCAGAGCAGGATAAAGCCGCCGGCAAAAGCCACGAAGACACCGGAGAAATGAATCAACGAGGCCGTAAGGGTCTTGAACTGGAAATACAGAACCAGGAGGACGATCAGCAGGGCCAGGGGAACGACGATCATCAGCCGGGCGGTGGCACGTTCCTGTTGTTCGTAGTTTCCGGCAAACTTGTAGGAAACGCCTTTTGTTAGTTTCAGCTCTCCGTTTTGTATCTTTCCTTCGATCACTTTTGTCGCCTCTTTCACAACATCCACTTCGGCTTTTCCCTGTTTCTTGTCGAAGATCACGTAGCCGACCAGGAAGGTGTTCTCACTCTGGATCATCTGGGCGCCTCGGGCATATTCGATATCGGCGAGTTCTTTCAATGGGATCTGGGCGCCGGTGGCTGTCGGAACCAGGAGCATGGACAATGCTTCCGGATTATCACGCAGTTCGCGGGCATAGCGGAGGCGCACGGGGAAACGCTCGCGGCCTTCGACCGTCTTCGTCAGGATCATGCCGCCGACGGCTGCACTTAGTATCTCCTGTAAATCTTCGACGTTCACTCCGTACCGGGCCATGTTATCCCGGTTCAGCTTAATCTCCAGATAAGGTGCTCCGACCGCCCGGTCATAGAATACGGACGAAGGGATCACGGAAGGAACGTCTTTGAGCGCCTGTTCGATCGCCTTTCCGCTCTGCTCGATCGTTTCCAGATCCGGCCCGTATATCTTCAATCCCATCGGAGCGCGCATACCGGTCGAGAGCATGACAAGGCGTGCCTCTATCGGTTGCAGTTTCGGGGCGGATGTGAGTCCGGGCAGGTGGGTGACGTTGACGATTTGCTGCCAGATATCGTCGGTGTTCTTGATTTCGGGACGCCATTGCCGGAAATAGTCTCCTTTGCGGTCCGGTATCAGGCTATCTGCCGGAATCAGGCGGAAGCCGTCTGCCGGATTGTAAGTGCCTCCGTTTCTCAGGAGATATTCTCCTTTCCGGTTCACTTTGAAACGTTCCCGCTTTCCGTCTTCGTTCAGGATATATTCGGGACGATAGTTGATCGTATTCTCGAACATCTGGGCGGGAGCCGGATCGAGTGCCGAGTTTACCCGTCCCCATTTACCGATTGCCGTTTCCACTTCGGGGATGGCTGCCAGGCGTTTGTCCAGTGCTTCGATATAATTCAGGTTTTGCTCGATTCCTGTATGGGGCATGCTGGTCGGCATCAACAGGAATGAACCTTCGTTGAGGCTGGGCATGAACTCTTGCCCGATCCGTTTCCAGATCAGGATGCCGCATAGGATAGTCGCGATCGGTAGCAGCATGAACTTCCACCGGTTATTCAGACACCAGCGAAGGATACGTTCGTAGTAGATCACCAGTAACCAGAGCAGTGCAAGAATGATGGCGATACATCCTGTTACGAAAAGAAGATTGACGATAATACCTTTCTGGGGGCCCATCGGCAACCATTCTTCTGCCAAGAAGTAGGTGGCGACGACAAGTGCGATACCGATATTGATATAGTTACTTATTCCGGGTTTCTTCCAACGGTGGGCAAGCAGGTTGTTAAGTCCGACGGCTGTAAGTCCGAGTGCCGGAATATTACTGTACAGGACAGACAAGAGGACACCTGCTGCAATCAGTATGTAGTTGAGCACTTTCCGTATCCGCTTTGAGTCGATCCGTACCGAAAACAATATATAGGATAAGGTCGGCAGCAAGATCAATCCCAATACGAAAGCAGAAGCCAGCGCATAGGTTTTCGTGTAGGCGAGGGGAGAGAACATTTTTCCTTCCTGTGCCTCCATTGCAAAAACGGGCAGGAAACTGACGATAGTCGTGATCATCGCCGTGGCAATGGCCCCCGATACTTCACTGACCGCCTTATAAATAAGGTTTACCATCGCTTTCCCTTTGCGGATGCCTCTGTTTTCCGGCATCTCCATATACCGGATGATGCTTTCGACAAACACGACGCCGACGTCCACCATCACGCCGATAGCGATGGCGATACCCGAAAGGGCAACAATATTGGCGGCTATTCCTGTGTAGCGCATGATGATGAAGGTAGACAACACGGCGATAGGGAGCATGCTGGCTATCACGACGGATGCCCGGAGGTTGAGGACCAGCACGATGATAACGATGATACAGATCAGTATTTCGTGGGATAAAGATGTTTCGAGCGTGCCGATTGTCTCTTTGATCAAGCCTGTCCGGTCGTAAAAAGGTACGACGGTGATTTTGGAGACAGTCCCGTCGGGCAAGGTTTTCTGGGGAAGTCCGGGCGCCATCTCCTTGATTTTGTCTTTTACATTATTAATGACTTCCAAAGGGTTGGAACCATACCGGGCGATCACGACACCGCCGACTGCTTCGACACCTTCTTTATCCAGTCCGCCGCGCCGCGTACCCGGACCGATGTTTACAAACGCTACATCGGAGATGCGTACCGGCACACCGTCACGAACCGTCACGACGGCCTTTTCCAGGTCGGATACATCTTTGATATAGCCCAGGCCGCGGATCAGATATTCGACCTTATTGATCTCCATTGTCTCGGCGCCGATATCGAGATTGCTTTTCTTGATCGCCCCCATAATATCCATAACGGAAACATTAAAGGCGCGCATGGCATCCGGATTCAGCTCGACCTGGTACTCTTTCACGAAACCTCCGGCTGATGCCACTTCCGACACGCCTTCGGCGGCCGAAAGGCTGTATTTGACATAGTAGTCCTGTATGGTACGCAGCTCTTCCGCATTCCATCCGCCTGTCGGTTTTCCGGTTGCCGGATCGCGTCCTTCCAACGTGTACCAGTAGATTTGTCCTAAAGCGGTTGCATCCGGACCCAACGCCGGTTGTACGCCTTCGGGCAGCGTGCCGGGGGGAAGGGAGTTGAGCTTTTCGAGAATCCGCGAACGGCTCCAGTAGAATTCGATATTATCATCAAAAATAATATAGATGAAGGACATGCCGAACATGGAAGAGCTACGGATCGATTTGACTCCGGGAATCCCCAACAGGGAAGTGGTCAGCGGATAGGTGATCTGATCCTGGATATCTTTGGGCGAACGTCCCATCCATTCGGTCGCTACGATCTGTTGATTATCGCCGATGTCGGGAATCGCGTCTACCGGAATCGGATTGCGGGGAATGATCCCTCCGTGCCAGTTAAATGGAGAAGTCGAGATGCCCCATACGACTACCAGCACTAAGATCAATATGGTTATCACCCTGTTCTCAAGGAAATAACGGATTATTTTATTTAGCATAAGAAGTATTTATATGTATAGATAATAGATCGTCCGGCTATTGAATACAATACGCCGGTTTCCTTCTGTACACACAGAGGAAACAGATTTTTTTCTTTTTTTGTTGTCTGGGATGAAGACAAAAGAATGACGGACCCTTTTATAAGACTATAAAGGGAAAAAGGGCCTGAAAAGATCTACTATCAGCTAAATAAGGAAAGTACAATGATGAATGAGCCGGTCTGTCCCACTCCATTCAGGTGGGGTGTTGGAATGAACAGGGATATTGGCTTCCTGTTCTGTTTCCGGTAAGTTATAAAGATCCCGTAAATCGAACAAAAGTGCGATTGCCATCGGTACATATTTAATAACCTGTAGCTGGTCGACATTCTGATCGTCTGATATCTTTATAAATTGAGTTTCGGTGGAGCAGCAGGATTTATGGGCATGCTTGGCTCCGCAAGTGTTGCAGGTTTCATCCTGCCATATGCCGACTTCGACCAGCTTGCCCATGCAGTGGTGAATCGTCAGCGTGATACCGGAAGACAATCCGATATACAGCAAAGCGAATATGACAATCAGAAACCTTTTCATTCGTTTTGCAAATATAGTAAGTGTTTGGTAGACCGGAAAGCAAAAAAAACGATAAACATGTTCAAAATACTTATATTCAGGGTTTGCTACGAGGGAAAGGTAAATGTTTAAAGAGGTCGCAAACCCCCGGTTATTGGGTAAATTGTTAGCTATTTCATTCTTAGTCTGATAGCTGTTTTCATACGATTTAATTTATTGTGTTAAAGAGAAAAATACTAACATTTTCTTTAAATAAAATGGAAAGTTTAGCTATTGTGCTATAATTACTTTTCGTATCTTCACCGAGAAATAAATTTTGGTTCTACGTTTTTTTAATTATTAAGTTGCTGGAAATATGGTAATAGCTTATTTAAGAGTAGGAACTTCAAACAAAGAACTTCTAGAAGAACAGAAAGATGAGATTGAACGTTATGCTTCGAATCATGATATGAATGTCGATAAGTGGATTACGGATGTCACTGTCGACAAAGGGAGGGAAGATGAACGTAATCTTGCTAGGGTACTGGATCGTATGCAAAAAGGCGATAGTCTGATCTTTTCGGATATTTCTCGCTTGGGACGAACATTGTCGGAAGTTATGGATATTATGGGACGCTGCATGGAAAAAGGCGTTCAGATCTATAGTATAAGAGACCGGTATATCCTAGACCAGGCATTGGATCTGCCAGTTATGGGAAATGTGTTCAAGTTGGTGACGGAGATCGAACACAGTTTAATGTCAATCCGTACCAAAGAGGCATTGAATCATAAGAAGAGCACGGGAGGCCCGTTAGGCCGTCCGAAAGGATCGGCTGCAAAACAGTCTTTCCTGGATGCGAATAAAGAAGAGGTGATCAGCATGCTTGAACGCGGAGACACTGTTTTCGAAATTTGTAAACGTTTTAATGTTTCCAGAAATACCTATTATATGTTCAAACGGAACTACGGACTCTAAAACCAATCCTTTTTCCGCATGTATAGCCAGGTCGAGATTGCTGTCAGTAGCATGAGTGACCAGGCTATGCCATACCCGTATTGCCAGTCCAATTCTGGCATCATCTTGAAGTTCATCCCCCATATACCAGCCAGGAATGTCAGTGGGATGAAGATCGTGGATACGATTGTCAGGCGTTTCATGATCGCATTCATGCGCAGGTCGTTATTGGATATGTAGAGATCGACCAGGGAAGATATGATTTCCCGGCAGCTTTCGGTTGTCTGGATGATGAACTGCAACTGGTCGGATAAGTCGTTATAGATGGGAAGGATGTCGGAGCTTATGATTCCGTTTTCGGTGCGCAGCAGTTTGGCAAATTGCTCTTTCAGCGGTTGGCTGTTCTTGCGGATAACCATATATTCTTTCCGACGTTGCTGGATAAGCAGCCCCATATTACCTTGGTCGTTTTTGATATCGAGCAGGGTCTCTTCTATATCCTCAAGCATTTCCTCCACTTTGGAGGCCGATTCCACTAAATTGGCAATGATCGTATTTAAAAGGAATGCCAGGAGTAGTCCGCTGTTTTTTCGGCGAATATTCAACATATTGGATTCGATGGCTTTGTAGGCATTTTCGAATACAGGATTGTTGCTTTCCGTGAAGCTGATGACTACGTTTCCCGTGATTAGGATGCTGATATGTTCGGAGTTGATCTCCATATTGGTGTCGTAGTAGGAAGAATTGAGTACGATAAGCATGTGCTTGTCATACTCTTCTATCTTGACTACGTGTTGGGGAGTCAGAATGTCTTTGGCGTCCAGATTATGCATCCCGAATTCATTGACGATACGCGTGACCGCCTCCGAATCAGTCAGACCGCTAACCTGGAACCAGTTGATACTATTTCCGTCGACAAATTTTTTGAACGACGTTTCGTTTGTCTTGATCTCCCGTGTGTGCAGAGTGTCAGCATTGTACTGTGTGAGGCTGATCCGGGTAACGGTATCATGCTCGCCGGCATAGAAATATCGGTCGGCAAGATGTCGGTTGGAAATATGCTTGCGCTTGTGTGGATGTACATATTCTCTTCGCCTCATATCTGTTTGTTCTTATTCGAGTTCTACAACCGTAATACCCGCACCTCCGAATTGGACATGTTCGTCGTGATACTGGCGGACGCCCGGAACAGTGTGCAGGTAATCGCGTATCAGCTGCCGAAGTATGCCTGTCCCTGTCCCGTGCAGGATACGGATGCGAGCGGCACCAACCTGTATGGCATCGTCCACAAAGTAAGTAACGGCCTGTAAGGCTTCGTCCCCTCTCATACCTCTAACATCTATCTCCTGCTTGAAGTTCAATTTCTTTTCATGCATATCGTCCGCTGTCTGGACACTGACAAAAGTACTTTTTTGGATCTCTTTCTTGATTTGTCCTTTGCTGACCTTCTCCAGTTGTTCCAACTTGACTGTGCTCTTGATCATGCCGAATGCTACAACTGCCTGCTTTCCTCGAACTTCCATAACGGTTCCGGCAGAGACTTGTCCTTTGAGGCGGACGTTGTCGCCAGCTTCTATGACATCACGGTTGAAGACCTGCTTGGAGGCCGGCGCGTTTTGTTTCTGCTTTTTACGTTCTTTGCGTTCCTGTAATTTTGCCATTTTGCGGGCGATCTTGTCGTCCTCTTCTTCGGCTGCTATCACAGAAGCCTTGAATTCTTCCAAGGCTTTGCGGGCAAGCTTGGTCTGTTCCTTTTCCGCCTGTGCCTCTTTGATTTCGCGGATCGTGTTTTCGATCTTTGCGTTGGCTTCGGAAAGGATACGCTGTGCCTCTTCCTTGGCGTTACGCATGATCTCTTTCCGTTGTTTGTTTACGGCTTCCAAATCCTGCTCGTAGCGGGCGGTAATATCTTCCAGCTTCTTTTCTTGTTGGCGGATATTCTGTCGCTTGCTTTCCCAATAGCGTTTGTCACGAACGATATCCTGTAGATATTTATCCATATTGATATAGTCGGAGCCGACATTAGCAGATGCATCCGCAATGACATCTTCCGGCAGGCCGATCTTCCGGGCGATCTCGATGGCGAAAGAACTTCCTGGATTACCGATCGACAGCTTAAAGAGCGGTTGCATCAGGTGGCGGTCATAGAGCATGGCGCCGTTAACGATCCCTTCCGTGTCTTCAGCGAAATGCTTCAAGTTCTGGTAGTGAGTCGTGATAACGCCGTAGCTGTGATTCCGGTTGAAACGGTCCAACAGGGCTTCGGCAATCGCACCTCCGATCTGGGGCTCCGTGCCACTACCGAACTCGTCAATCAAGATTAGAGTTTTGCTGTTACAGTTCTTGACGAAAAATTTCATGTTCGTCAAGTGTGAACTGTAGGTACTCAAGTCGTTTTCAATACTTTGTTCATCTCCGATGTCAATGAACAGGTTTTCGAACAATCCCGTTTTCGAGCTTTCATATACGGGGATCAACAGGCCGCATTGCAACATATATTGCTGCAATCCGACCGTTTTCAGGCAAACGGATTTACCACCTGCGTTCGGCCCGGAGATAATCAGCAGGCGTTTTTTCTCTTCCAGGAGAATATCCAACGGGACAATCTGCTTGTTTTGTTTCTGTAACGAGAGGAAAAGCAGGGGATGCGCAGCGTGTATCCAGTCGATCTGCTGTTTGTCCTCGATGACCGGCTTGATTCCGTTTATCTGCTCGGCAAACAATGCTTTGGCGCGGATGAAGTCAATCTCGGCCAAGAACTCATAGGATTGCAGGATATCGGGGATTAACGGACGGATGAAGTTTGTAAATTCCGTCAGGATCTTCATGATCTCCCTGCGTTCGTCGCCTTCCAGCTCGCGGATGCGGTTATTTGCCTCCACGACGACTTCCGGCTCGATGAAAACAGTCTTGCCACTAGCCGATTCATCGTGCACGATCCCTTTGATCTTCCGTTTGAAAGCCGGAGCGACCGGGATCATCAGGCGCCCATCGCGCATGGTGGGAGTAATATCTTTATCTACTACACCTTCCGATTGTGCGGCGCGTAATATCGACTGCAAGCTGCGGGAGATACCGCTCATGGTAGCCGTGATCTCTTTTCGTATCTGCGCCAGTGAAGGAGAGGCATTGTCCTTCACTCGTCCGAATTTGTCGAGTATCGCGTCGATCTTTCCGATTAACTGCGGGAATACCTGAATATCGCCGGCAAGGGCGGTCAATGCCGGGTATTTGATCTCTTCTCCCTCTTCCAGGGAAGGGCGAAAGAAGCGGATAATATCGTTGATTGTCTGGAGCGAACGTTTCAGGTCGAATAGCTCTTTTTCATCTAGCCAGGTTCCTTCGGGGCGTATCCGCTTCAACGAATAACGCACATCAAAAAAATAACTGGCGGGAAACTCGTCTTCTCCATGCAGGATACGAACAAACTCGTCAGTTTGTTCCAGGCGTCGGGTTACGGTTTGATAATCGGCAGAGAATTCCATCTCTGCCACCCGTTCTTCTCCGAGCGGGCTTAAACATTTCTCTGAAATTAAACGACGGACTTTATCGAAGCCCGTTTTTTGTTCGAAATTTTGCGGATATATCACGTTCTTGTAAATGCTTTATTTTACTTCGACCGTCACGGACCGGCGAATGGTCGGGCGGACGATGATTTCCATTTTGTTTTTACCCCTTTTGATATCGAACGTACAGGCATTGTTTCCGGATGGGTTGATATACGGGGCGTAATAATATAAATATGAGTAGGCGGTCTTGTTACCGGGTTTCTGGATCGCATCGGCTACTTGTGGGTATTTGAATGTGTCCCAGAACATACAACGTTTGAAACCGTTGGCATCCGTAAACTGGGTTTTCGGATCGCGGTATTTCATCGTGTTGGTAATAAATCCTTTGTAAGCAGCGGAGAATTCTTCTGCCGTGTGATTCATTTTCTGGTCGTTGATTTTCTCTACAATATCACGGGGGCGTAATCCAGCTGCATAGGCAGGAGAGTTCTTATCGACGTCGGCGATCTGTTCCATATGGTCGATGTCGTAACTTAGCCCTGTATAGTTGTAGGTTTTCTGATTGACCTTGAATGGCACGTTGCGCTGATATTTGACATATGGATATTGCATACACATCAACGGTGCATGAATGCGGGCGTATTCATCTAGACGATATGAGTCTTCCAGCAGTTCGTTTGCCTCGCATTCCCACAGGATACGGCCCGGTACATCACGTTGGTCAATCAGGCGAAAACCGAACTGGAGGAGATACTCCGCTTCCGCTTCTGCAGACATCGAGTTCAAGAACGGGAATGTCTCCATCTTACTGTGATTGAAGTTGTAGCGATAGATCGGCTCTTTTTCAATCAGAATCTTGTTCGCCCCTTTATAGTTCGGATTCTTATCGAAGAAATAGAAGGTCTGTACTATAATGTCGGGACGGTTTGTGTCGACAGTCATCCCTTTTTTGGTCAACTCCTTTTCGATACTTTCGTTGATGGCCGTTTCCAGTTTGCTGTTATTCTCGTCTATGGCAGAGAAGGCGAACGTCTTGAACTTTCCGAAATCTACAGGGTCGGCTGTCACGGTTGTCTTGAATGGACAGACAAATTCCCGTTCGCTGGTCGTTTCGAGGCTGTACATAGAAAAAGCGGTGGCCAATTGTTCTTCGGTAATCGCATTCCCTTTTTTGCATTCTTTTTTGACAAGCACCTGTTTAGCAGGGTTTGCCAGATTGCCGATCGTCAGTAATACCTCGTTTTTCCCGGCGGGATTCAGCATTTCACCGATCTCTTCCGACGAAATATCTGTCGTTTGCACACCGTCGATAGCTATAATGATATCATTGGTTTTAACTCCTGCGAGTTCTGCCGGCGAATAAGGAATGACACTGGTTATGACCGGTTTGTTTTTCCCCCAGTGGTCGCTTTGACTGATATCGTATGTAATTCCTAATCGGCATATATTCCGGTTTTGGGCAAAACCGGTAAGAAATGCAAATAGCAGTAAAACTGACAAAATCGCTCTCTTCATAATTAATTTCTTAATTGTTTTATTAATCTTATTATTTGTACTATGACAATAAATCATCTTTTACTACACAAAGGTAAAGATATTTTCGTTCTATAAGAACAGTTGGCAGTATATTTGATGTTATATTGGTGATTGATATCGACAAGAATAATGCCGACAGGCAGGTCGTATGACCGATATAGGTATGATATCTTACTGACAATTAGATAGTAATGAAAATATATAATTGATTATGAACAAGATGAATTTTAATAGCAAGAAGGAAACAGCTGACAAAAAAGAACGCCAAGGTGCTGATGAAGCGACAAAATTGCAGGATGAACAGGTAAATGCGTCAGAAGAAAATTCCGTATCTGACAATGTGACGGATGAAGGTCCGGAACAGAAGGAGCTGGAAGAACTTAAGAAGAAATATGACGAACTGAATGATTCCCACCTGCGCTTGATGGCTGAGTTCGATAACTACCGTAAACGTACATTGCGCGAAAAGTCCGAGCTGATCAAGAACGGTGGCGAAAGTGCTTTGACTCACCTGCTTCCTGTTGTCGACGATTTCGAACGTGCTTTGCAGAATATCCGTTCGGCTGAAGATATAAAGGCTGTTACGGAAGGAGTGGAACTTATCTATTCGAAATTCATGTCTTACCTGTCTCATCAGAATGTAAAACCGATCGAAACTGTCGGTGAACCGTTCGATGCTGAAACGTCTGAAGCAGTCGCCATGATTCCTGCACCGGAACCCGATATGAAGGGCAAGGTTCTGGATTGTGTGCAGACCGGTTATACTTTGAACGATAAGGTGATTCGCCACGCTAAAGTAGTGGTAGGCGAATAATACGACAGGATAATGAGCAAATAACAACAGACAGATACGAAGATGGCTAAAAGAGATTATTATGAAGTGCTGGGCGTCGAGAAGACTGCCTCGGTAGAAGAAATAAAGAAAGCTTACCGTAAAAAGGCGATTCAGTACCACCCTGACAAGAATCCGGGTGACAAGCAGGCTGAAGAGAACTTCAAAGAGGCTGCAGAAGCGTACGATGTACTGAGTGATCCTCAGAAGCGTCAGCGTTATGATCAGTTCGGTCATGCCGGAGTAGGAGGTGCTTCGCAGGGCGGTGGCTTTGGCGGAGGAATGTCTATGGATGATATTTTCTCTCAGTTTGGAGACATCTTTGGCGGACATTTCGGTGGCTTTGGCGGGTTCAGCGGCTTTGGTGGCGGTTCACGTGGCGGTCGCCGGGTGAATCGTGGTTCGGATTTGCGTGTGAAAGTAAAGTTGAACCTGAAAGAGATCGCTACCGGAGTCGAAAAGAAGATCAAAGTTAAGAAATATGTAACCTGTTCCAAATGCCACGGTAGCGGGGCGGAGGACGATCACAGTTCCAAGACTTGTGAAACCTGTCATGGCAGCGGTGTTGTCACCCGTGTGGCCAATACGATCTTAGGACAGATGCAGACACAGACAACCTGTCCGACCTGTGGAGGCGAAGGGAAGATTATCACCAAGAAATGTAGCGAGTGCAATGGTGAAGGAATCGTGCGCGACGACGAGGTGATCACGATCAATATCCCGGCCGGTGTGGCGGAAGGCATGCAGCTCTCCATGAGTGGGAAGGGGAATGCAGCCCGTCATGGAGGTATTAACGGTGATTTGCTGATCTTGGTCGAAGAAGAGCCGCATCCGGAACTGATACGTGACGAGAACGACATTCTGTATAACCTGTTACTGAGTGTGCCTCAAGCGGCTTTGGGTGGCACAGTTGAAGTTCCGACCATCGATGGTAAGGCTAAAGTCAAGATCGAGCCAGGGACTCAACCGGGGAAAGTGCTCCGTTTGCGAAACAAAGGGCTTCCCTCTGTTAACAGTTATGGAACGGGAGACCTGCTTGTAAACGTAAGTGTTTATATTCCGGAAACGTTGTCTGCGTCAGAGAAGGATATCATGAACGGCTTGGAGAATTCTCCTAATTTCCAACCGAAGAAATCTGTCAAGGAGAAGATTTTCGATAAGTTCAGACATATGTTCGATTAACATTTTGTGGCGTTTGGGAATAAAAAGGCTGTGTCAAGGATTGCGACACAGCCTTTTTATTTCCGCCATACGGATTGGCTTCCGGTCGTAAATGGAAAAGGCCTTGTTTCAAAACACCGGTGTTTTGAAAACGAAACATATATGTTTTGCATTCAAAACATATATGCTTTGAAAAGGGCTGTCATTGCAATCGCTTAAACCTGTTTTCCCATTTGATAGGCATCTTTCATGGCGGGATTTCCGTTGATCTCTCCTTTGTGCCAAACGCCTAATCCGAACACGGTTCCTTTTATTACGGGATCTTCCAGACAGTCCAGGAATCCCTGGAAAGTGTCGATCGTGCGGAGCATTTTCTTATGGTCGTCTTCGGCTGCCGTTACGATGAAATAAAATTCCTTGCCGTTCATCTCCGTGTATCTTCCACAGCAGCGGTCTATCAGGGTTTTCATTTGAGCGCTCATTGTATAGAAATAGACTGGGGTAGCCATTACGATCACATCGGCATCCACCATTTTTTCGATGATTTCTGCCGCGTCGTCTTTTTGAGGGCATGGCTTCTGGTACAGACTGCATGTACTGCATCCCGTACAGTAATGGATTGTTTTGTCTCTCAGGAAAATCTTTTCCACTTCATGATTGCTTTCTGCCGCACCACGCATAAATTCGTCACAGAGTGTGTCTGAGTTGCCGCCTCGGCGGGGACTGGATGATAAGATCAATACTTTTTTTGCCATACTTGTATATGAGTTTAAATCGCTATTAAAAATGTTCCGGAGGAACAGATACAAAGTTACTGTGACAGGCTGGTTCGGATTGTATATGAATTACGGGGATAAGTACCATTTTTACAGGATAAGGGTATACATCCTGATTCTTGGTCAACGGACAGGCGTGTAGTCTATCTCGGACTCTTCGTCCGTCGCTTCGAGCTTGAATATGACAGGGCGTAATCCGTCATTGCAACTGCAGATGGCAACTCCCGGTTTTCTGATCCAGTCTCCATAATAGAATACTTCTTTTCCGGCACCATGTGACAACGCAAAAGCATATTGGTAAATCGCTTTCCAAGCTTCGTCACAAAAACCTTCCGGCTTGGCATAATCAGCATAAAAAACTTGTCCTTCTTTCAGCATGGGGCAGGCGGTCAGTCCCTCGGCGCCGTATTCGCGGGCCAGTTGTTCATCTAAAGTAGTTTTTAATACCGTAATCTTGACTTTTTTCATCTGATATGTTTTTTAATGGTTTAACAATGAAAATCTGAATCAGAACAGGAAACCGAGTGAGAAACTCATTATGTTTGTTCGTTTTTCAATGTTGAGAGTCCCTTTCTGGTTGGCCTCGGTACCTATCTCACGGAAATCGGAAGCTACCTCGTTCAAACCGAATTCATAACTGAAGTCAAGAAACAGACGCCAGATACTGACTCCCAGCCCGGCGGCTATGCTGATGCCGAAAGGGGTATTGTCGTCTTCAAACTCGCGGGGTCTGTCTGTCATATCTGTACTGTAGCGCGTTTTGTAGTTGTATTTGATATTGGGGCCGAACATCATGCTTAATGCGTACGGACCTTCTTTTACCAGATAATAACCGATCATCACCGGAACTTCGAGCGTGGCGGACTTATAAGTAATCCGGTTCTTGCCGATAGGCATTTGGGTGTTTGTCCCGTCAGGCAGGCTGTTTTCCGTCTGTGGTATGTTGAAACGTATGTCACCTTCCGTATATTGCCATGCCAAGCTGGGTTGAATATAGAAACGATCGATATTGACTCGTGCAAACACAGCTGCTTGGTAACCTACCTTATATTGCAGACGTATGTCTTCCATCTCCTGATTGTCTATCGTCAACGATTTGACAATCGGGAGCGCGGCATTGACTCCGACTTTTCCTCCCCAGTTGAATGTCTTGTCTTCGATCTTGATAAACTTCTGGGCGTTGGCCGAGAAACAGAATGGAAGTATCAGCAATATAAGGTAAATTTTCTTCATGACTATTTTTTCTTTCTGACCGACCAGCCGAATTTACCGACAAAGTCGCCCAATCCGTAATATTTGCCATGTGAATAAGCCAGCAGGTCAGCACGCTGCATATCGAAAGCTCCCGTTTCCGGGTCCAGATATTTGTCGTCGGCCTGCACGTTTACCACATCGGCGATAAACATGTCATGGCTGCCTAATGCCATTACTTCTTTTACCCGGCATTCGATGCAGAGCGGGCATTCTTCGATGATTGGAGCATTTACGACCGAGGCTTTTCCAGGCGTCAGTTTCATCTCTTCGAACTTAGTATGATCTTTGCCGGAATTGACACCACACCAGTCTGTTGCGTATGCTAAAGAGCGGGTTGTCAGGTTAATCACAAATTCCATGTTCTTTTTCAGGATCGGGTAGGAGTGACGTTCCGGACGGACGGAGATATAACACATGGGTGGGTTGGTACATATCGTACCCACCCACGCGACTGTGATAATATTGTATTCTGAAGGCTCAGAGCCGCAACTAACCATTACTGCTGGCAGCGGATAGATCATCGTGCCGGGCTTCCAGTCGTGTTTCATGACAATTGGTAATTGACAATGGGCAATTAAAAGACTGCGACAAATAATTGTCGATTGTTAATTATTTAACGATGATGTCTTCTTTATTAATCTTACGTTCACAATAATGGCATCTGATCGTACCCTTTTCTTTGTCGATTACATCGAAACGGGTCGGCATTGGTTCATTATTGGTAATACATTTCGGATTGTTGCATTTTACGAGCCCTACCAGTTCGTCCGGTAAGGTAACGGTCTTTTTCTCCACCACTTCGTAATCGCGGATAATGTTCAGGATCACGTTAGGGGCGATCAGGGCGATGCGGTTGATCTCTTCGTCACAGAAGAACTTGTCGGAGATTTTGATCATGCCTTTACAGCCCATTTTATTGCTGTGGAAATTGTTGCCGATCGTAATCGTATTGTCCATGTTTTCCAGCCCCAGTAATTTGGCTACTTTAAACAACTGGCTGGGGGGGATATGATCGATGGCAGTACCGTTCTCTAAAGCGGCGACCTGTAATTCTTTTTTCTTTTCTGCTGACATAACTTTTGATAATTGAAAATTGATAATTGAAAGTTGAAAATCAGAAAACGGGATTTTTAATCTTCAACGGAAATGCCCAACACTTCGCTGATGATGGCTTGACGGGCGAACAGTCCGTTGCGTGCCTGCTGGATATAATAGGCTTTCGGATTATCGTCCACATCATAAGCGATTTCGTTAACGCGAGGCAGCGGATGCAGGATACGCAGGTTCTCACGACTGTTTTTCAACATCTCATTCTTCAGTATATACACATTCTTTACACGTTCGTATTCTTCGAGGTCGGTGAAACGTTCGCGTTGTACACGGGTCATGTACAGAATATCCGTCTGGTTGATGATGTCTTCCGTAAATTCGGTATATTCGTTGTATTTGATGCCATGTTTGTCGCAGAAGTTTTTCTGTTCGTCCGGCATGCGGAGTTCGTTTGGTGCGATAAAGTTGAATGTCGGGTTGAAATGAGACATACCTACTATCAGTGAGTGTACGGTACGTCCGTATTTCAGGTCGCCTACCATTGTGATGTTGAGATCGGTCAGCTTGCCTTGTGTCTTTTGAATGGAATAGAGGTCCAGCATTGTCTGGGAAGGATGCTGGTTTGCTCCGTCACCGGCATTGATGATAGGCACGTCCGTGACTTCCGATGCATAACGGGCGGCGCCTTCCAAATGGTGGCGCATAATGATAAGATCAACGTAGTTGCTTACCATCAGGATGGTATCTTTCAGTGTTTCGCCTTTGGAGGAACTAGTCGTGGAAGCGTCAGAGAAACCGATCACACGGCCGCCCAACCGGTTCACTGCAGTTTCGAAACTTAGACGTGTGCGGGTGGAGGGTTCGAAGAACAAGGTCGCTGCAACTTTGCCTTCCAGTACCTTACGGTTCGGATTTGCTTCAAACTTCCTGGCGTTATCCAGAATACGAAGAATGTCCTCTTTGGAGCATTGATCGATAGAAACTAAACTTTTACTTTTCATTTATATGCTGTAATATGTTTATTATCTGATATTTATATATTTATGAATTGACTTCTATAAAATATTTGTAAAAAAAGTTAGTCGTTTATTCATAGATATAACGTTTCTCGTTTGGCAAAGATAGTTTTTTTCTATACGCTGTCGCATGGCATGACTAAAAAAATATGCCGGGATTTTATTGCTACGAATTAAGAATAGCTGTGATTGTTTCTGGTTATTCATAAGCTTTCCCTATTCTTTTGCCTACAACTGCTCCTTGTTCAAACTTCGAGTTTTTTATATCGACGATCAATACTCCTTTTAGTCCAGATACACCTTCTTTTTTAGCTTCTTCAAGAAATTGTGAAGCAAGCGTATCATATCCGGAAGCAGATTCAGCGTCAATGGCAATCACTAAATAGCCATTATCGGTAACAGTTGCTTTTTCACAGGTGAATCCTGTGATGGTGTTGATATATTTATCTGCGCCTGTTATTTCTGTTTTGCCACCTCCGCAGGAGAAGGTGATTATAATTATCATTAAAAATAAAATTTTCTTCATGCTATTTATAATTTAATTTGTTCTTTAATTCATTGAATATGTCCGGATTTTCAAAATCTACCCAATGATATTTCTTGTATCTGTCTCGGTCGAAACTGTCTTTCTTCTCATATATAATCAAACATTGCTTATCACATAGAACAATGACGGAAGAATCCAATAGTAGGGCGTATGAACGTGCCTGCAAGAATGCTTCTTCCACCTCTCGATTATTTTTCATGTGAAGTTTGGCTTCAATCAATACTTTTGCTCGTTCATAGTCTGGCTTATTGTCATAATGTAAGGCATAATCTGGGAATACCCTATGGCCCCGTCCTGCATGTATTGGCAATTGGCGAATGAAATCTTTGTTTTCATACCATTCCATAGAGTTAAGCAAAGGTTCTAATAACTGTTGTTCTACGTCTCGTTCTATCTCTATACTTACATTCTTGGGTAGTGTAGGAGTATATAGCTTCGGTAGGGTATCTGTATCAAATCCTTTTGCCTTTATCATTCGCAGGAGTTCTGAATAATCCTCGCTACTCATTGGCCATCCGTTCACACCTTGGAATTTCTTTCTGACAAGGGGGTGCTTTGAAAAGTATTTGTCTGTTTGAAGTTCTTTCAACGTGATACGAGGAATGTCTATTTTGTCACCTATGTAGGTGTTACTGTAATAATGAAAGAATGGATCTATAACACCATCCGCTTGTGCAATCCAGATGCAAGTAATTGCGCTGATTGGTGATGTCTCGTAGTGAATAAGGATATCACCCTTTTTTGTCTCTGGGTTAGCTTGCCAAAAGGTTATATCATAAACTTCGGCAGGATCAATTAATCCACCGATACACCATGCTTGTGATGGCTTGGGAATTTCAGTGTTTTCTTTCGAAATGAAGTTCGGTGCAAAATCATATAAGAATGCGCACAGTTCTGCCGGTGAAAGATTGTTATTTGTTCTGAACTGATAGAATACCTCGCACAGCCTCCAATAATACATGCACCTTGCTTTGTAGTTTGGTTTCTTTGGGATTGGAGATAATTCTATATCAAAAGTATCCGCTATCTTTTTCAGATCAAAGAAACGAAAAACAAATATATTGGGAAAATAAAATTCAGGAGAAAAGTAATACATAAGAAAAGAAATCCATACAATGTTATTCAGTATGGTTTTAAAATCATCTCTTGGTATGGCAATTTCCCCATCTTCCCAATATCCACGAGAAACAACATCTTCATAATATTCTTTTGCTTCCTCTAATGTTTTCGGTCTTTCTTTATCTGGAAATTCTTCAATGTTATAACACCACATGGATTTACAGAAATCCGCTATCAAAGTTCTTGCTTTAACATTGTCAAGCCATAGTTTCATTCTTGGATTGTATTTGAATACTAAATCCATTGCTGTGGCATTATTGCTTGACTCCTCGAACTCCTTGATCGACTTCTGCCCATTAGGAGATTGTTTGTATAGATTCCAGGTGTATTGATTGAATTTCATAAGCTATTTTGCAGATAGACACATTAATACCCTATACATTCCAAATACTTCATCCATTAAAACATCAAAGGGCTTAAATTTAGGGTCTGGGTTAATTGAGTAACATGATACATAACCTTCTCTATTAGATTCATGTACTTCTTTTACTATAACTCCATTAGGGGTGTCTAATACATATACTTTTCCCCAGTCTATAAACAAATTTGGATTAATTTTTTTTATGAGAATACGTGAACCAGAAGGATATTCGGGGGCCATACTGTCACCATATACTGTAATAGCAAAATCTACGTTTTCAATTGGAGAAACAACAGCTTCGCAATTTTGCAATAATACACCCGGTTCTGCAAACCCGGTTAGCGAACCTCCCATTGCTGACATTGGGAGTAAATAAGTAATATAGCCATTCTTCTTTGTTGTGTCGGCACTACTTGTTTTTGGGGCTTCTTTTTTCTGGGTAAGCATATCGCCTTCGCCGTTTAGAAGCCATTCAGCAGAAATATTTAATGCTTTTGCATTTACTATATTAAGCAACACGTCATAAGAAGGTTTGCTTTTCCTTTCTCCTAAAATAGTGTTCATTGTAGGTTGTTTTACATCAATAGCCCTACAAAACGCAGATATGTTACCGTTAAACAGTTCATCTGCTATTTTCCTAATTCTTTCTTGTACTTGCATAACTTAATAGTTAATTAATGCAAAAGCGTTGAATATTTAATGCAAAATCATTTATTTATAAATGCAGATGCATTATCTTTGCATCATCAATCAATCACGAAAGCAAAGGTAAGCGATCGTGTTGAGTAAAGCAATAGTATGAACATATTAAAATGTATGTTGCTGAATAGTTCTTTGAAATGATGATGCAAATATTAAACTATATGGATTATGGATAGATTTTTTCAATTTCTTGATTTGCTGGCGTTGATTATAGGTCGCATTGTGATATGTGTTGCGATAGGATGCCCTATCGGTTGTTTGATAGGTCATTTCATTGTGTCAGTTTTGATAAAATGAATCCGCCTATCACGCCTATTATAGATGCTATGATAGTTACGATCCATCCCATTGCATTCATTTGCAAAGTAAATCGTTTTTGCGATTTTAGGGATTTATCTTGTTTGGCATATCCGCCTTGTAAAATAAATCCCTTTCCCTTATCTGTAATATGATACGCCCTTCCGTTCACGGAGGTACGAAGTACTACATATTCATCAGCTACAAGAATGTTGATAATATCTTGGCATGATCGATAGTTTACGGAAACTCCAAGATAAAAGCACCTTAGTATAGTATCTTTCTCTATTGGTGTGTATTCTTTCATTTCTTTGAAAGGTTCTCGATAGTTCTCTGCTGGCTCTCAATGATAGAAAGTAAACGCTCGGAGGTGATGGGGGCTGGTTCTTCGGTGTTATATTGACTTCTAAACATACTTCCTTTTTCTCTAAGAAGCCAATCAGGATTAATATCTTCTATACTGTTTAGTATTAGAAGCACGGGTTCTATACCAAAGCTTTCGCCTGCTCGCATTAACTTGCGAACATATACCTCTGATTTTCTTATTAATACGGATGCTTCTTTAACGCTGATATTCTTTGTTTTAAGTATCTCAGCAAATCTTTCATTTATTGTCATATAGTTAAAAATACTAAATGGTATAATATTTAATACTGATTAGTATTTGATGATACCAAATAGTATTATATTTGCATCATCAAACAATCAATCACGACAAAGATACAAGATTGATTTAATAAAGTAAATAGGATAAACATATTAAAATACACGATTATGGCACGATCTTATGAAACAGCATTAGCAGAACTCGAAAACAAAAAAGGCGAGTTAGAAGCGTTGAGCACGATTGGCGAAGAAGAAGTCTGCTATATATACAATGTAGATAGCAAGTCTGAGATCGTGAAGATTCTCTCTAATGAAATAGAAGTTCTTGAAAGAGAGGTTGAATATCTCACCCCGCTGGACTGGTCTAACGATCCTGCTATTGAAATCTTCAGTAGTTATGAAGCAATGAACTCATTTTTATACTAACGCATATAACACACACGATTATGAAAACTTCAAATTTTAGACACAAAGTATTCTGTATGGCTTATGAGCTAATGAGAACAACCGGTAAAGCATTCGCCGTATGTCTTTCTCGCGCATGGGCATTGTACCGTTTGACAAAACAAATGCACAAAGGTATCGTATCATTCGCCTATGAAAAGTCTGATGGTTCACTTCGCAAAGCCAAAGGTACGCTTAAAGACATTCAGAATCTTATCAAAGGTACTGGTTCTGAAAACTACAAGACGGTTCGCTATTTCGATATTGAGGCGAACGGATTCAGATCGTTCAAAGTAGAAAACTTCATAACGATTTACTAAAGCAAAGGGCATGAGCCGAAAGTGTTCGGCTGGTGAAGAAAGGCGTTTCTGACCGGGTTCGATTCCCGGATGCCCACAGTAAGTTCTTTGTCTTATTTCAACCTTAGCACTCGCAGAAATGGAGTTTAAGCGAAAGGATTACAAAGTATAATGTATAAACGTGGTGAGCTTTGAGCCATGACCCACAGGGATACATTATAGATAAAAGAATTGTCAAAGGGGCAAGTTCCTTGCGGTGTTATGTGTCAGACATTGGTTAACCGTTGCCTCTTTTCAAAATACAACCTGGTTCTGAAAGCGCGACGCTGCCTATCGGATGGGCTGCCGGGTACAAATAAAATAAATGATATGGAAGTTTTAGGTGTATTTATATTCGCAGGTGGTGCTTTTGGAGCACTTTTTTTTCATCAATATGCCGATGGTTACAAACCTTATCTTATTATAAGAAACTTTTTAATAGCTGTCGCTATATCAGGTCTTATAGTTTTTGCTATAGGCCTTTATAGGTACTCCAAAATGCCTATTTATGAATATAAAGTAAGTGCGCATTATATTGATGGTAGCACAAAGACGCTATTATTTGATAGTAAATATGATCCTAAAATAAACGCGGCTCGTGGGACATATTGGATTGAATACGGCGCATATACAGAACTTGGCGTTGTGAGGTTTGAAATAATAAGCAAGAAGAAAAGATAATTAAAATATCATAGCACATGAATTACAACATTGAACTAAAACATCAAGAAAAAGACAATCAATTGACAATATCCATACATGTTGAAGATTTGCCAATCAATTGTCTGAAAAATTTGGAGTACATAAAAGAAGATGCCGAGAAAGCGGTTACTTCTTACTTGGACCTTTTACGCGGAGAGAAAGTTAGTCATGAAAAGTCTCCAGATAATCAGTGAAGCATTTCAAAAGGAACAAGAAATTTTTAAAGACATCGTTTTCTTGCGGAAACGTTTTAATTATACACCCTTTGCATTTATTTGGCAGATCTACCAACTCTCTATTTAAAGGCAGATTTGGATCAAATGAATAAACCAAGTGGGTAAATTTTATAGCTTGTTCATATAACGGTTGTCCATCAAGAAACATCTTGCTTATTGATGGTTCAAAGGTGTTATACTCGTCAAGTAAATCTTCGACTTTAGAACGAATGTCTTTAGCCATGCTCAGGTACTTTTCTGATTTCATACTTCTTAATTTTTAAAGTTTGCACCACAAAGTTAAGAAAACCCTCTGAAGAGGCGCGAAGCTACTGATCGAATCAGCCGGAGGGCACAAATCAAATCAAACAGTCATGAAGGTAATTTTTTATTCAAGAGTGCAGCTAATTTTATTCATCTGCGCAGTACTGATGTCGGCTACCTGTTTTGTTGGCATGTTCTTTAATCCGTTTCACGTATTAACATTCGTGATGTCGGTTATTCTAATGATCGCCATTTATAAAGAAAAAAGTTGGTAACTATTAATAATAATGTATATGGAAACAAAAGGTATTGAAGAAATGACAAGAGAGGAACTGATTGAATTGGTGTCGTCTCTTAATAAAGACCTCGAAAGTACAAAAAAGGACCTCGAACTTTATAAAGATTGGAAAAATCGAGAAGAAGCTGCCAAAGTGTTAGCTGAAAAGAAAATGTTGGCTATTAAGGCTTTTCTTGAAGTTGTTTAATTCGTTTTGTGTTTAGGTTAGCAAAAGCAGCCGGGTGAAAACCCCGGCAAACGGGCGGGCGTATGGAATGCTCTGCACACAGCCGGAAGTGTGTATGCCGGATCGTTACCGGTTCCGTCCACATTCAATTAAATATAATCAGTTTATGGAGAAAAAAGTGGAAATTATGCCTCGTATGAGAGACTTAAAGAAAGGGAAGAAAGTAGAATTTCCTATCGATAAAGTCTGCACAGTGCGCAACAATGTTTCATTGCTTAATGCACAAGGGTACAAAAATGGACATAAGTGGAGATCGGAAACTAATGTTCCGAAAGGGATAGTTACAGTATTTAGAGATTCCTGATTCAAACTTTACATACACACGATTATGAAAGTATTTACCGAGTTAACGCCCGAATGTGACATTACAGCACAAATGTACGCAGCCGGGTATGAAAAAAAGGAGATTGCCGTATTGAAGCATCGTGCAGTAAGTACGATAAATAACCAGCTTCAGACAGCATTTTTAATTTTGGGTGTTCGGAATGGGAGGGAGTTGGCATTAAAGTTAGCCGAGAGGATATCAGGTATCCGGTTGACGCTGGACTTTTCGCCGGCCATGAGATCATTTGTTGCTTGTGTACTTTTGATTATTCTTTGTGTTGATAGTCATTTAGACATGAAACGGCAACAAATCCGAACCCGTTCTAATGCCAATGTAGAACTTATCGCCCGTGTTCGTGTAAGAATTAGAGGGCGTAATATGCCTTTATTATATGGAACTTGACGTTTGGCAATTACAGAAAATAATAAAAGCGGCCGCGAAAGAAGCTGTCAGCGAATATGCGATCTCCAAGGATCCGGTCATTGATGAGATTACGGAAACGCAAGCTATACGACTTGGATTTGGTAGAAGGTGGTTGGCTCATCAGTGCGCTACGGGAGCATTGACTTGGAAAAGGGCTGGTGTACATAGGAATAGTCCTAAAGTTTATTCGCTGAAGAAACTTAAAGAATTGAAGGATGGTATAGATCCTTTATTGAAGTCTCTAATATAATTACTAACTAAAAATATAACAATCATGAGTTTAATCAGAAAATCAACGGAATTGAATATTCCAACAAACGTAAAGATGATGATTTACGGTCAAGCAGGTATGGGTAAGAGCACAGTAGCTTTGAGTGCACCAAAGCCTCTGTTGTTGGATTTTGACAATGGTGTTAAGCGTATGAATATGGCTCATTTGGAGAATATTGACACTGTACAGGTCACTTCTTGGAATGATGTTCAGCTGGTTTTGCAAGAAGATTTGTCTGTTTATCAGACTATTGTGGTTGATACCATTGGTAAGATGATGGATTTTATCATCACTTATAAATGTGGAACCAGGCAGCCATCTATTCGAGATTGGGGCGGTATCAATGCTGAATTTTCTTGGATGACAAGAACGCTATCAAGTCTGAAGAAACATATCATTTTTGTTGCCCATCGTGACACAAGAAAAGAGGGTGATGATACGGTGTTTATTCCTGCCTTACGTGAGAAGTCCTACAACTCCATCGTCACCGAACTTGATTTGTTAGGTTACTTGGAAATGAAGAGTGAGAGAGGAGTGCAGAGACGTACTATTACTTTCGATCCGACATCAAGGAATGACGGAAAGAATACTTGTAACTTGCCTTCAGTGATGGAAGTACCTACCATCCTTGACAAAAACGGCAATCCGACGACCAAGAATGATTTTATCTCTACTCGGATTATTGCTCCATATCTTACTATGTTGCAATCAAAAAAGGCTGAACAAGAAGCATATAACAAAGTGCTATCTGATATAACAGGTTGTTTAGAATTAGTTGCCGACGCAGCTTCAGCGAATGACTTTATCGCCCATATTGATGATTTCAACCATGTGGGAAGTTCAAAGATGAAAGCCTCAATGATGTTGGCAGCTAAGGCGAAAGAATTAGGACTGATTTTTAACAAAGAGACTAAAACTTATTCAGATGCAGCCTAAGTATAAGATATATGCTACATTATTGGATTCTTACTTCAATTACCTTAATAGCGATGTCATATATGAGCGTTATTATGGGTGGAGTGAGAATCCGCCTTGTACAGAAGAAGAGTTTCAGCAGAAGCAGTTCCAAGAACTGATAGACCGTATTAACCGTAAACCGTTTGACAGCGAAGCTGCCGACAAGGGTACGGCTTTTAATGAGGTCATTGACTGTATGATTGAGAACCGGAAATCTGAAACGGTGCAGGTAGAAAAGATATATTCTGATATAGGGAATGGCGAGCAAAAGGTTATAGCCTTGAAAGCCGTTTATAACAATCGTTCATTTGTCTTTCCTATATCCCTTTGTCGTGAGTTCGCAAATTACTACAAAGGGGCGTTGACGCAGCAACGTGTAGAGGCAATCCTTCCGACTGCATACGGCAATGTATTGGTTTACGGTCTGATTGATGAACTGATGCCTACCAGTGTTCACGACATCAAAACAACCGGTAGTTATACCGTGGGAAAGTTCAAAGATCACCACCAGCATTTAGTATATCCATACGCTTTAATGAAGAACGGTTCTGATGTACGGACATTTGAGTATAACATTGTAGAGTTCAACAAAGGCGGCTATGTGGTAGATACCTATACAGAAACATACGTTTTCAATCCTGAACGTGATATTCCTATTCTTACTAATCATTGTGAGGAGTTTATCCGGTTCTTGGAAGAAAACAGAGCACTTATAACCGATACTAAAATCTTTGGAAATGGATGATATACGACTTGAAAAATGAATACCAAATACCCAAGTTTAAGGAGTATGTAAATAAACTGTTCAAGGAGCGGGCCGTTGTGGAAGTAAAAAAGAAGCTTCCTAACCGCACGCTTGCCCAAAACAGCTACTTGCATCTTCTTTTAGGGTATTTCGGTAGTGAATACGGTTGCAGCCTCGATGAAGCAAAAATTGATTTTTATAAGAGGACTTGCAACCGTGATTTGTTTGAACGTAAGACGGTCAACAAGAAAGGCAATGAAGTAACCTATTTACGCAGTTCTGCCGAACTGACAACAGGTGAAATGACCCTGAGTATTGACCGTTTCCGTAATTGGAGTGCATCAGTGGCAGGTATCTATCTGCCGGCTGCAAATGAACATCAAATGCTGATATACGCCCAGCAGGAAATACAAAGAAATCAAGAATTTATTTAGTTATGATAGAAACAAGAAAAACAGAAATCCGGTATGTGACATCTGACCCAAAGAAGATGCTCAACATGTACCTTGCAAAACGTGTCCTCAAAGCATGGGAGGAATCTTTCATTGATGAAGATACCGGTGAAACAGTAACGATTGAACGGAATGAAATTCTTTTCGACCGTGGTACGCTGATAGACCAAGACATTTTGGCGAAAATTCGTTTCAGCATGGAAGCTGACGGTATCAGGGAAGTGGAAGTCAGCAATCAGAACCGTTTGGCGTTCGAGAATGAAAATAATGTGTTATATCCGCATATTGCCCAAGCGGAAATAGGAGGTAAGAAAAGCAAGTTCCTGCTTTACGCAACAGGGTTGGAGAATGCTTGCACCATATTGAAAGACTACATCGAGCTTAATTATCAATCGGGATTCACCTTAACGATGGCAAAGGAATTCGATTCCTGCGTGATTCTTACCGACAATTTGAAAGAGCGCAAGGTTGATGACGCTTCGACTGCCTATCTCAAAAATGAAATCACTATGGCAGAATACGCTGACAAGATGGACGATGAGACGGAAGATAGTGACGAAGAAGCCAAGCCGGATGAAAAGAAGTTCTACCAGATTGAGACGAAAATCACATTCACGGATGGGGAGAATGAAGACGAAAGGGTTCAGACTTTTGTCGTGAACACCTTCAACGTTGACCGAGCGATGATGCTTATTACCCACTACCTCAAAAACAAAGAGGAGGAATGTGAGAAACAAGCCAAAGAAAAGGGACATGTGTTCAGAAAGAGGGAAATCCATACAGCCATTGAATCTGCCAAACCTATCCCGGTAGGTAGATTCATTCCTAAAGAGTTTTCAATGGTTTACGTGGAATAACGTTGTTTAGCCTGCCTGTCCGGTCTGTGAAGATGGGACGGGCGAACATGGGCGTAGACGCTGGCTGCGTTTCCTTATTGTGGATAAGTGTACAATATGCACTGTAAGGACTTGTTGATTTATGAAGCTTCAATCGGCAAGTTAATCATGATTGCTGGCACTGCCCAATTATGGTTTGGAGGGTTCGATTCCCCTACGCTCCTCATGAATGTGAGCCACACATAAATGGCACGGGTTTTAAATAATGGTTGTGCCCCGGAGAATACGCTCCGGGGCTTTTAATTGGCAAAGATTATGAGAATAGACAAAATTAAGACAGTAGGTCAGCTTAGAAAGGTCATTGAAAATCTTTCTGACGATTACGAGATAGAAATGCGTATCAGACGGAAATTGTCGGATGAAGACATAATCGAGTTGCATAAAAAGTACGGTAAGATATATCCTTATCCATACGAAACAAGTTATTCAGAACTTGAATTTGATGATGTAGGTGTGTCTGATAAAGTATTATGCTTGGGAGTTGAACTAAAAGACGAATGATATGCCGTACTACATAAAAAGAAAAAAGGCAAAGAAGAAAGACAAGCCTTTGCCACTGTTTGACAAAGCTGGTATAACAGTAAAGAAGAAGCCGGATTTGAAGGCAAAACTTGATAAAGAGTTTTCCCTTTTCATCCGGCTTCGTGATTGTATGCCTAATGGGGTTTTTCGATGTATCAGTTGCGGGCAAATAAAGCCCTTTGAACAAGCTGATTGTGGCCACTATTTCAGTCGTACACATTTGGCGACCCGTTTTGATGAAAACAATTGTCATGCCGAATGCCGACACTGCAATAGATTCAAAGCCGACCATTTAGAAGGGTATCGGGTGAATCTGATTGATAAAATCGGACAACAGAAATTCGCTTTACTAAAAGTGAAAGCTGCTGGTACTACTAAAATGACTGATTTTGAGTACGAACAATTAATCAAGTATTACAAAACACTGAACAAGAAGTTACGAAAGGAGAAAGGTGTATGAGTTATATTTTGCGTGATTATCAACAACAAGCTTCTGATTCAGCCGTCACCTTCTTCAACAACAAGACGAAGAAAACAAACGCCATTATGGTGTTACCCACCGGTAGTGGAAAGAGCCTTATCATAGCTGACATCGCTTCAAGACTTGACGGTCATACATTGGTATTCCAGCCGAGCAAGGAAATTCTTGAACAGAACTTCAAGAAACTTTGTTCTTACGGGATTCTCGATTGTAGCATTTATTCCGCCTCCTTCAATTCAAAAGAGATAAGCCGGATAACATTCGCAACCATCGGTAGCGTGAAAAGCCATCCGGAACTTTTTGCCCACTTCAAGAATATTATCGTGGACGAGTGTCACCTTGTGAATCCGATAGAGGGAATGTACAAGGATTTCTTCGATGCTGTGAAGTGCAAGGTTCTTGGATTAACGGCAACGCCATATCGTTTGAGTTCCAGCCGTGACTTCGGCTCTATGCTAAAATTCATAACCCGGACAAAGCCCCATGTGTTTTCAGAGGTCATTTATCATGTACAGGTATCGACCTTGCTTGATATGGGCTATCTCTCAAAGGTGAACTACTATCCGATGAATCCTACCGGATGGAACGAACTCAATTTGAAGATAAACACTACCGGAGCCGACTATACCGATAAGTCAGTCCAAAAGGAATATGAACGGATAGACTTTTATAGTTACATCGTTCATATCGTCCAAAGGCTGATGAATCCGAAAGCAGGAGGCAAGAGGAAGGGTATTTTGGTATTTACCCGGTTTTTGAAAGAAGCGGAACGATTGACGATGTCCATACCCGGATGTGTCATTGTTTCCGGTGATACTCCAAAGAAGGAACGTGAAAGAATACTCGAAATGTTCAAGGTCGGGGAAATACCTGTAGTAGCCAATGTTGGTGTACTTACTACCGGCTTTGATTACCCAGAACTTGACACAGTTGTTATGGCCAGACCTACCATGTCGCTTGCGATGTATTACCAGATTGTAGGCCGTTGCATCCGTCCATACAAAGGAAAGACGGCGTGGTTTGTGGATTTATGCGGTAACATCAACCGTTTCGGTGAAGTTTCCGATTTGCATTTGAAAGATACTGGAAATGGCAAGTGGGCGGTATTCTCGAAAGGACGACAATTGACAAATGTAAGATTTTAGGATATGGCAAGGAAAAGTGACCGTCCGGTTATCAGACCGGACACCTGTTCGAAATGTTGTCACGGGACACCGGTTCCGGTAATGAAAGGCAATCCCAAAGTGGTTTATTGCAATTTTTTCAACAAACGTTTTGTTGCGGATAGCAAACGAAATTGTGATTATGCGATTTGATTATGGAATATTACATACCTATTAGCAGGCGACTATTTGAGCACCAATTGTGGTGCGAAGAGCGCATATATTCGAGGTTTGAAGCATGGCTTGATTTGATTCAGAGCGCACGATTTGAAGACACGAAACAACTTATCGGCAATAGGTTTATAGAGGTTAAGAGGGGCCAGATTCTTGCTTCATTGCGGTTTTTAGCTGGTCGTTGGCAGTGGTCTACAAAGAAGGTAAATTCATTCTTGGATCTACTGATACAGGACAAAATGATAATAAAGGAAACACCAAAGGAAACAGGACAAACCGTTATAACTATCTGTAATTACGATAAATACAATTCGCAAATCATACAAGAGGAAACGGAAAAGAAACAGCAAGGAAACACTAAGGAAACACCTCGGAAACAGCAAGGAAACAAAGTTAATAAAGATAAGAAAGAAAATAATATAGGAGATTCTGACGAATCTCTTGTATGTGGGACTTCGCAGCCCCACGCCGAACATATCGATTACTCCGAACTTGTCAAATTCTTCAATGAAGAAACAAAAGGTGTATTTGGTACGGTCAGGACTCCGCTTTCTGATAGCCGTAAAGGGATGATTAACGCACGTATAAAATCTTATGGCAAAAAGACGTTTGCCGACATGATTCATAGGGCATACCAAAGCGATTTCTTGAAAGGGCAGAACAAAAAAGGCTGGACAGCATCTTTCGATTGGCTTATCAAACCAACGAATTTTGAGAAAGTAATATCAGGTAATTATGACAACAAGAATAGCAGAAACTATCCGGCAATTCCAAACGGGGCAAAATCACGAGAGGAACAAACAGACCGTGAAATCCTCGAATATGCCGCAAAAGCTTTCGGAAAGGACACGGTTAGTAGTAAATAGATACGGGGACGGTGAAAGTTTCGCTAAAAAGTTCAATCCTTCATTACAGGTTGTATGTGCTCAAAATGTGGAACGTTCGTTCAAGGGGAATGCGCCTTCATTGGCTTTGCTCGGAGAAACCTATCCAGATGAACAGGTGAATACTTGGATAATTGCTCAACTGATGGACTTGTACAAGTTTGCCGGTGTAAAAGAGAAGCCTACATTCCAACAGGTTTTGGAGCTTTCCGTGATGATACGTGTGGAATACTATTACCTGAAAGCTTCCGAATTGTTGCTTTTTTTCTTCAAGTTGAAAGCTGGCGAATATGGCACCTTTTACGGTGTTGTGGATCCTATGGTGATCATGTCTGCTCTAATTGAGTTCAAAGCATACAGAAAAAGGCAACTGGAGAAATACGACCGGGAAGAACAGGAAAGACAACGAGAAAAAAGATACGAGAAGCAAGACAAGAACTCCGTACCATTTCCGGATCATTTGGAGTTTCTGAAAAAGATTATGGAATCAGAATAATCAAGCTAAGAAAATGAAAACAGTAGAAAAGTTAAGAATAGCACCTATTGGCACCATTGTAAACTTCGCAGATCGGACACTGATAATAAAGCGTTTCCAAGCTATCGTAAAGGGTAAAATGGTAATTTGTCGCGGATGCGTTTTCCGTAGCAAGGGTGGTGCGAATAGTTGCAAGTATATGACGGCTTGTTTTGCCAAATATAGGCCGGATAGTGAGAGTGTGGTGTTTGAGGAGGTGGATACAAAATTGAAATAATTAAAATTATCATGGAATATATAGAATTTCTAAGAAATAAGATGGCTATCAGCCATCAAACAGGAT